>VOFC01005327.1_pt1 | contig 46710 bp, 59 predicted proteins | sample 5384161 | NCBI WGS metagenome assembly VOFC01 (sample SAMN12384722, study PRJNA508395) | human gut metagenome | isolation source: healthy gut B | host: Homo sapiens | reverse complement strand
CTTCCATGTTGCTGCGGATGAGATAATATCCGTCGGGAACAACATTAACCTCGTTGTTGAACTTGTTGCCTGCTTCAACGAGAGCTTTACGAACAGCGTCAACTTCTTCAGCAGCGGGAAATTCTTCAGCAGCCACAATAGCTTTTTGCTTTTGCAAGAGCCGTGTCAACATTGTCTATAAGTTCCTGACTGTGTGCACAGCCAACGCCTTCGCCAACCACTGCGCCACTTGTTATGCCGTCATATTCGAGAATTGCCATGCGGAGACTGTCAACAGCCACGCGGCTTGCGTCGGCAATATGATCGATTTCCTCTTGGGGAACACGGCGAATGTACCAAGCGGAAGCCGAACCCAGACCACCATCCCAGAGAACAAGTTTACCGGCTGTGCCGTTACCAGTCTGGTGATTCTCCATGTGATAAGGACGCGGGGGATATTCATCATAGTAATCGTGCTTGCTACCGATGTTAAACTGTCCGCCGCCAAGGTCGCCTGCAAATATGCGTTCTTCCTTTTCTTTTGTATAGTTAACAGGCTGGGAATCGGAGTGGCTTTTCGGCTTTGCCGAGATATACGTTCGAACCTTACGTTGCGGAATGCGTAATACATTCTGCCGCTTGTGTTGCTTGCGCTCTCATCCGGGAATTTTGTAATCTGCCAGATGAATTGGTTGTCGTTTGCCTTGAGGGCTTTCCAACCGCAGATGTTGCTGCTGTAAGGAGAAATTGCCATTGTCCACGTCGGTGAATGCTGTGTAAGCGGTCTTGATGTAGTAATAGCCGCCGTCTTCAATCTGAACCTTAGCTTCGGGAGCATCAATCTTCTGCTTTGCAGCATAGAGGTTGTCGAAAGCTTCCCTTAAGCTGGGCATCGCTCATTGTACCATAGTCAGAAAGCACATTCTGATAGGTTTCATAGAATTCGTTGTAAACATCCTCGTTCACAAAACCGGGATCGGTACCAACACGATAGTCGCTTTCGATGGTTGCTCCGAAGTTGTCGAGCAAGTCTTCGATGGCATCCTTAGGAGATGTTGAACGGTCGCTGACACGACGGATGTCCCAAACGTTGGTGTCCTGAAATTGTGAGTAATAAGTGATGTTGAACTTGGAAACCTCGAACTCGTTGCAAAGGAATACACGACCGTAGCCGCCGCCATCATTATTCATGTTTGTCTTTCCTGTTGCGTCAAAAATGTTCACAACGGTGTAGGTAGTAGGTTCCCAGTCGCTCTGGCTGCTACTATAGCTGTTTGAGCCATATTGACCTTTGTGCTCCTCATCGCTGTTTGAAACAATACAGAAAGCCTTTGCCTGCGTAGTATCGTCCACAAGTGCGCTTTCACCATTGGTGTATTTGTTGATCCACATATCAGGATCATCAGCCGCATTGGGATACACCGCAGAATTGTTGGTACCCCATTTGAAGCTGATATACTTGCCGGTCTTTTGTTCTTGATGTAGTACTGCGGAAGACCTGTTACCGCATTGTCCACCTGCGCTCTTTCAAGCACCCACTTTATTTCCTCCGGCACCTCAAGGATGGAGGGAATCGTTTGGCAGGAATTGGTCCGCCCATAAGTAAAAGGCACAAAGGTAATGACCCTTGGAGGTAGTACCTGAACGCGCCTCAAAAACTACTTCCACGCCGTCTTCAATCTCGTCCGGGGTCAATACCCTGCCGATCATGTCCTGCGCAAAAGTACTTGGCACTGCGAGCAGCATTGCTGCCAACGCCAACAGAAAAGTCTTTAATCTTTTCATACCTTTTGTTTTTAGAGTTAGTAATGTTGTTAATTTAAGCTATTTATTGTTCTGTTATTTGTGAATTTTTCAAGGAAACCCGTCCTTCATACCCTATTAAAATAGGGAAACACGTAGCAAACATACAAAAAAAATTTTGAAAGTTATATCACACAACTTCACATTTTTGCAACAAAAAACTTAACCACAGGTACCAAAACGCACAAACACAACCGTTCTAAGCATGGAAAAATTTTAACAATATCACAAATTGTGCTACATAAAGCTGCCTTTTTATTTCAACAAGTGGCATTTAGTTGTTTTTTGCTTTCTCAAGCTTCTCTAACCCTACATGTCGCAAACCGCATCTTTTTTACATCAAAATTACTTGGGATACCGGAATGTTCGAAACATAATTTTTCAAACTCAAACGCATTGCACAAAACATTTTCCCTCTCATTTTTTCAACACTTCCGCGAGGCTAAAAAAAAAAACATAAGGCTTGTTGTAAAAAATACAAGGCACATATTTTAAAATAAGTGCCTTGTATTTTAAAAAATATATGCCTTATATTTTTAGCAGAAAACGGCATCTGATTTTCAACAACTTACAAAACCGCTTTTTTGAGACTTCCTGAACTCCCCGGATGAGGCATCACAAAAAGTCCGACGCATGATTTTTGCGGCATATATTTATAGCATTACACATATAGGCATCAGCATTGCCGCACAGGCGACTGTTCTCTCCCTGCCCTGCATTGTTGTGCCGCGATTTACGCATTTGCGGCGCATCAGTGGGGAACACCGGCAAAAACTAACAGAAAAAATCCGGGCGGATTAGCATTTACCACGCATTCTTTCGGATAATTACCAAAAAAATAAGGCTCCGGATTATCGGAGCCTTTGTTATGTTACGCGCCACAAACGTTGCGGCACACAGAATTTCAGACGGTTTCGCCCTTAACAAGCTTTTCGGTGTCGGCAGCAATGAGCAGTTCCTCGTCAGTGCCTATAACGGCAACAGTAACTTTGCTGTCGGGTGCGGAAATCACCTGATCCTCGCCGAAGTTCACATCATTCTTTTTCCTTGTCGAGCTTTATGCCGAGGTTTTCAAGTCCCTTGAGCGTATCGCGACGCACGGAATGCTGATGCTCTCCCACTCCTGCAGTGAAAACTATGGCATCAAGTCCGCCCATGGCGTATGTGTATGCTCCTATATACTTGCGTATGCTGTAGCAATAGGTATTGCGTGCGAGCAGAGCGCGGCTGTTGCCGGAATGAACGGCATCGTCGAGTTCGCGCATATCGCTCGAAACTCCGGAAATGCCCAACACGCCCGATTTTTTATTGATGAGTTCGGAAGCCTGTTTGATGTCGAGGTTCAAATGCTCCATGAGAAAGAGAACAGCCATGGGATCGACATCGCCGGAGCGTGTTCCCATAACAAGACCTGCAAGAGGAGTGAGACCCATTGAAGTATCGACCACCTTGCCACAGTCAACCGCCGTAACCGAAGCACCGTTGCCAATGTGGCAAACAATGAGTTTCTTGGTATTGATGTCCCAGTTCAGGAACTCGCAGGTTTTATGAGATACATATCTCACCGAAGTTCCGTGGAAACCGTAACGGCGTATCTTGTATTGCTGGCAAATTTCGTAAGGAAGCGCATAGGTGTAAGCATAGTCCGGCATGGTCTGGTGGAAAGCCGTATCGAACACAAAAACCTGCTTAACGTCGGGCAGTTCGTGCTTAATGGCTTCGTAGCCCTTGAGGTGAGCCGGATTATGAAGCGGAGCAAGCTCGCTGTACTGTTTCCATTCTTCAAGAATTTCGGGAGTAACCACCACACTATGGGTAAATTTTCCACCATGCACTATGCGATGTCCCACAGCATCGATCTCTGCAAGCGATTTTATGGCCCCGTGCCCGAATCGGTGAGCTGCGCAAGAATGAAATTGATGCCCTGCTCATGATTTGTTATTTTCACCTTTATCTGCTTGCTGTAGCCGTCAGCGGCTTTAGTTTGAGAAAAGAGGTTTCAAGTCCTATCTTCTCCATTCCGCCTGCGGCGAGAACGGTGCGGCTTTCCATGTCATAAAAGCTTGTACTTGATTGAGGAACTTCCGCAGTTGATAACGAGAATTTTCATTTATTGTTAATATAAAATTGTAAGCGTTTGTTTAAGCGCGCACACACCGGCGCATCAGTCCTTTTTGCTTGCGGCAATAGCCTGATTGGCTGTTACGGCAATCATTTTATAAACATCGTCAACGGAGCATCCGCGACTCAGGTCGTTAACCGGGCGGGCAATGCCCTGAAGAATGGGTCCGATAGCCTCGGCATTGCCGAGACGTTGCACAAGTTTGTATGAAATATTACCCACCTCGAGGCTCGGAACTACGAGAACGTCGGCATGACCGGCAACCTTGGAGTTGGGAGCTTTGTGTTCGCCCACCGAAGGTACGAGAGCGGCATCGGCCTGAAGTTCACCGTCAATCTCAATATGCGGATCGAGCTGACGGGCAAGCTTGGTGGCTTCAACAACCTTGTCCACGACCTCATGCTGAGCCGAACCTTTTGTAGAAAACTCAGCATGGCAACCTTGGGATGCGGAATGCCTGCAACATGTTGGGCTGTGTGGGCTGTGCAAACCGCTATCTGCGCAAGTTGTGAAGCATCGGGCACGGGAAGAACCGCAACATCGCCCATGACAAGGAGACCTCCATCGCCATATTGCTCTTCCTTTGTTACGAGAAGCATTGCACCAGAAACACAAGTGATGCCGGGAGCGGTCTTAATGATTTGAAGCGCGGGACGAAGCACATTGCCCGTAGTGTTTCGGGCACCGGCAAGCTGACCATCGGCTCCGCCGGTTTTTATTATCATGCAGCCGAGATAGAGAGGGTCTTTAACGAGTTCGCGTGCGCGTTCAAGGGTGAGACCTTTCTTTTTGCGTATTTCGGCAAGCTGTACGGCATATTCTTCAGCCATAGGATTATTGAGCGGGTCAACAATCTTTGCTTTCGAAATGTTACCAAGACCGTATTTCTCGGCAAGTTCAAGGATTTCCGTGGGATTACCGATGAGAATTATGTGTGCCATACCGTCGGCAATGGCGCGGTCGGCTGCACGCATGGTTCTTTCTTCCGTTCCTTCGGGCAATACTATGCGTTGGGGATTTTCTTTAGCGCATTTTACGAGTTTGCTAATTATATCCATTATGTTATATCAGATTTATATGTTATTCGGTTTGCAAAGTTAGCTATTTTTATTCAGAGACAGGGCTTTTGCGCAAGCCATTATCGGCAGATACTACCGTATTTGTGATACCACGCGGCAAAGCGTTGCGTACCTTCTGCGATGTTTACAGTAGGATTATATCCTAATTCGCGTGATATTTTGGAAGTATCGGCAGAAGTCATATAAACATCGCCCGGCTGCATGGGCAACATCTCGAACTTTGCTTTTTTGTCCAAAGCCTTTTCAAGAGCATCGACGAAATCCATTAATTTCACGGGATGTGAGCATCCTATGTTATAGACTGTGGCAGGCACGGAGCCTTGCGGAGCATGGTCTATGGCAAGTAATGTACCGCGTATGATATCATCAATGTAAGTAAAGTCGCGAATCATGTCGCCTCCGTTGAATAGTCTTATCGGTCTGCCTTCGGTTATGGCATTTGCGAAAAGTACGGGCGACATATCAGGACGTCCCCACGGACCATAGACGGTAAAATATCTCAAACCGGTAGTATGTATTCCGTATAAAGAAGAATAAACATGAGCCATGAGCTCGTTGCTTTTCTTGGTGGCGGCGTAAAGGCTTTTCGGATTGTCCACCTTGTCGTCTTCACAGAAAGGAGCCTTGGTGTTTCCGCCATAAACACTGCTTGAACTGGCATAGACAAGCGTATTGCAATGATAGCGGCAACATTCGAGTATATTGAAAAAACCCACTACGTTGTTCTCCACATAGCTTCGGGGATGGTCTATGGAATATCTCACACCCGCCTGGGCGGCAAGGTTGCAAACAACATCAAAACCTTCGCAGAGGAAAAGATTTTCAAGAGCGGAGTAATCGGTTATGTCAAGTTTCAGAAACTTCAGGTTGCCATAAACATCGCTTACACCTTTTTCCGTATCAGTTATCCCGAGAGCGCGAAGACGTTCAAGTTTAAGTTTCGGAGGAGTGTAGTAGTCGTTAAGATTGTCAACGCACACAACTTCATCGCCACGCTTTGCGAGCGCAAGCGAAAGGTGATAGCCAATGAATCCGGCACCTCCGGTAACAAGCACTTTCATTATTTTCTAAGATTCAGGCGTCTTTTTACTTCCGACACCTATCATTATGTTTCTTGAATAGGTTATAAAGCCCACCGACTGCCCTAAAATCAGCACGGGGTCGTGTCTGAAAATGGCGTAACTCACTATCATTCCCGAACCTACAAGACTAATAATCCAAAAACCTATTGGTAAAATGGAATGGTGGCGGCGGTAGGAATAATACCACTGATATATAAAGCGGAGGGTGAAGATTATTTGCCCGGCAGAGCCATAAAGCAGCAGCCAGAAGGGAACTCCTTCGTTATGGAAGAACGATTGAACGAAATATTCGGCATCGTCAAGCAAATAAGCAAGAGCACCAAACGGCCAGCTGAACAATATTACGCGCAAGACGAAGGGCATTTTTCTCCATACTCCTTTTATATCAAGATTCCATATATATATATAATATGATATGAGTTGTCCGAGAACTATTGCGAAGTCTTCGCGCAAACAACCATAGACAAAAAGCAAAATACTTCCCACAAGGCTGCAACCCCAATAGACCACCGGCGAAACAATACGCTTTTGCCTCTCCGAAAGAATCCACTGAATCAGCATTCTGGCGGAGAAAAATCCTTGGGCAACAAATCCCACCGCAAATATCAAAGCGTTTATCATGAGCAGAAACTACTTGGAAATGTTGTTTTCCCCGACATTATAGCGTATGTAGCGACTTTTCATCCAGCGAAAGGCAAAGCAATCCTCAAAAGGCTTTATAAGACGATTGCTTAGGTGATATTTCGATACTCCCTGGGTTCTAGGGTAATGGCGAACGGGAAGTTCCTTCATCTTACCGCCTTCGAGCGTTACGAGAGCGGCAAGAAACCGGTGCATGCCGTTGAAGAAAGGAATTTTCCGGGCTATGTCGGAATGGAGAACCTTTAGCGGACATCCCGTATCGGTTGCAGTATCTCCCGTCATGCTTCGTCTGAATCCGTTGGCTATTTTCGACTGCATTCTTTTGCCCCACGAATCTTTGCGGTTGGCTCGTATTCCCGTTACCATCTCAAAGTCTTTTGCATAGGGCAACAGTAAATTGAAATCTTCGGGATTTGTCTGCAAATCTCCGTCGATATATCCCACGAGTTTGCTTCCTGCCACGTCGAAACCGGCTTTCATTGCCGTGCTCAACCCGTGGTTTTCGGCGGAGGATATAAAATAGAAATCATCATTGCGCTCGCAAATCTCACGTATTTTATCAAGACTTGTATCACGTGAGCCGTCATTGACAAAAAGTACGCATGATTTCACCAAAGACTTCTTCAGATATTCACCCAATGCCTTTTCGAGCGCAGGCATATTGTCTCCTTCGTTATAAATCGGGACTATTATCGTAAAATCGTAATTACTGGTTTTGTTTGCTTCCATTTGCTTTCGGCTTTAGAAGTGTTACGTTGTAAATGAAATTGTCATCGCTGCCGTGTTTCGAGAAACGACTGCGATTGCTGTTATTGTATTTACCGCAAAACACGGTATCTATATTCTCAAATGCTCCTTCGGGCAGTTCTTCTGCAAGATTCTTTATGCGATAGCAGTACGCAGGGCATGCGTTTCCTTAATTCTTCGTTAATATTCTTCGAAGAATAATCAAGCGGACGTATTACGCGCCCTGCGGCATAGACAATTTCTATACGAAGCTGCTCGCCCGCATTACTATAAAAAGGAACGCCTTTGAGTTCTGCCATTTCTTTTGTTGGCGGATATGCTGTGATAATCGGGATTCGAGAAAGTTTTTGCCACAACCGGCATCGCCACCAATTCTGCTACGGCAAAAACAGCGGCAATTCCCACGACAGCCTTTCGTGCTGTCTTTTATGACTTTTATCACACCAATATATTATAATGAATGCCATTGTGTAGCAACAAGGCATCATCATGGGCAGAAGATAACGCATTTTCTTCTCTGGCATAAGCGAAAGCAGCACCAACTGCGCCGCCGTCCACAGCAATGCAAATGTGTAAGGACTGCGCAAAAGTCCCAACTTTTTCTCCAAACCGGAAACGCAAGAGCAAAGAAGCATGAGCGGAGTCCATATACCCGTTTCCACAAAGAATCGCCAGTAATAAAACCACGGTCTTACGTTATGATTCTGCCACGAACCTGTTTCTTTATGAATTACATACTGCGCAGCCTCGGGATGAAGAGTCAGAATCAGCACATACCACCAGGAACTTATCGCCACCGTAAGCACAATCATGACCATAAGCGGTAGTTTCCTGCCTTTCATGCAGGGACGGCGCATTACCACAACGGCTATAATCCACGGAAGAAGCAATGCGTAAAGCGAAACAGGACCTTTGCTCATGAACGAAAGCCCCGTCATGATTCCGGCGAGCATCATGTTGCGCCAAATGCGGGACTCTTCGTAAAGTCCCCGCCACAAAAAATATATCCCGCCCATCATAAAGGCGTGGCAATAGATGTCCCACGTGGCAGTGCGGGCTTGTAGAATTATCTGATAGCACGTTATAAGCATTAGCGAGGCTATGAAAGCGTAGTCGTCGCGCCGCGTGATTTTTACGGCAAACAAATAGAAAAACACAACGAGCATACAACCTGCCAAGCCGCTCATTGTGCGCTGCACTTCAAGATTATCTGGTGCAACAGCCTGCGCTGCAGCGGCAATCCAAGTTGGAAGCGGCGGTTTCTCCAATCTGTATTCCCCGTTCATCCTTGGCACGAGCCAGTTTCCGCCTTCCACCATTTCGCGGGCGGTTTCAAGGTTTCGCGTTTCCATTATATCGGGGCGCAAAAACCGTTGTTCACGAAAAACGCCACGAAACACAACAAAGCAAGCAACAAAACCGCTCTACGCGGTCCTGTTGCTTAAACGCAGTCCGTCAAAACTCATAACGGAAAGTTTATTATAGCTTTATTCCGAGTTTCTTTGCTATCTCTTTGGGGAGAGCCGCTTTGTTTACCACGAAATTCATGGTTTTATAAGCCACATATGGTTTTGAAGCATAGAACATTCCTTTGTAAGGTCCGTATTCGCCCCAAGAGTTCTTTACCATATAATATTGTGCACCCGTGCTGTCTTTTGCAATACCGTAGATAACCATACCGTGATCGTCGGTTGTCTCCCAGTTATCGTAAGCTTTCTGACGCATTTCCTGAGTAATGGTCTTTTCTCCCTGTGCGCTCACAACATTCTTGTCGGCTTTGCCGTCAGTTCCCGTCCAACGTGCAGCATCACTGTGACTCAAGTCTTTTTCCTTGTCGTTAAGAGGAACACGGGTAACAGCACCAAAACCTTTTTCGCTTACGTCCGCACCCCATGCTATGGCGTAGCCGTTGTTTATGGCATTGTCTATAACTTCCATCATTTCGTTGAGCGGAAGATTATAGCTCTGCGCCCAACGCCAGTTGTCCTGAACCTCAACCACGAAAGGCTGATAGAAAGGATGGTGAGTGTAAGAAGTTATCGAAACATAATCGTCGGCATTCAAGCCAAGATATTCCACAAACGATTTCGGAGTGTAAGTCTTGCCGTTGTATTTGAAACTCTCGGGCAGCTTGCCGAGATAGTTGTCGTAAATGGCTTCCACATTCTTCTTCCAAATCGGCGAAAAGAGTTATCTGACGTCTTCTCGAACCCGGTTCGGGTTTCCATTTGGCTATAGCGTTAACCACAGCTCCCGCCACGGTTGTAAGTTCGCTGAAGTTGAAAAGACTGTCGCCCTGCAAAGAACCCCGGAGCAGGCATTGCATCCTGCGGAACAAGTCCGTAGTTTTTCATGCAATATAGAACATCGTAAAAAGCTTCCGCCCTCTGCAAACGAAACATCGCCGTGCATTCTTACGGATGCCTCTGCGCGGTCGGTCATTGTGTGATGTACCACAAAAGATTCGCAAAGATCGAAAGTTCCTTTGCCTTTGCGCAACAACTCTGCCTCAAGAAATGCGAGAGTTGAATAGCACCAACAGGTTCCCGACTGGTTCTGGTCCTTTACGGACGTGATTGGAATTTCTTTTACTACGGAGAATTTCACCGTATCTTTCTTTTCGTCGGCATAAGCCGAAGAAGCAACCAGGGCAAGAGCCATGAGTGCCGTAAATAATTTCTTCATTACTGTTGTATTATTGTTTCTGTTTGTTTCATATTGGTTCACGCCTCGCGGCTGCGCATGAATTCCTCCACATCTTCCACATGATAAGGAATGCGTTTACTGCCAATGAAGCGGCAACCCTCGTCGGTTATCAAAACATCGTCTTCTATGCGTATTCCGCCAAAGTCGCGATATTCGTCAATCTTGTCAAAATTCAGGAATTGGGCGTTGGTGCCGTTTTTCTTCCAATCGTCAATAAGCGCAGGAATGAAATAAATGCCCGGCTCATCGGTTACCACAAATCCCTTTGCAGTCTGCGACCAAAACGAAGCGCGTTTGTACCGAACTGTGTGGAAGGACGCACTTCGTTGTCGAAGCCTACGTAAACCTGTCCCAAGCCTTCCATGTCGTGAACGTCCATTCCCATGGAATGTCCCAGACCGTGAGGGAGGAACATGGCGTGCGCTCCGGCTTTCAACGATTCTTCCACATCGCCTTTCATGAGTCCGAGCTGTTGCAAACGCTCGGTTATTATGCGGCAAACGGCAAAATGCACATCCCACCACTTTACTCCCGGCTTTGCCACCTCGAGAACGTGGTCATGACATTCCACCACTATATTATATATGTCCTTCTGCTTTTGAGTGAACACTCCGCTCACAGGAGTAGTGCGGGTATTGTCGGAGCAATAGTTTTCGTTGGTCTCCGCTCCCGCATCCACAAGCATCAAACGCCCCGCTTCGAGTTTTGCAGGCGAAGGATTTCCGTGCATCACCTCTCCGTGTTGTGTGGCAATGGTTTGAAACGAAACCATACAGCCGTAGGCATTGGCAATGCCGTCCACCATTCCGCCTATATACTGCTCCGTTACTCCCGGGCGGCAAAGGCGCATAGCCGTAGTGTGCATTTCATATCCTATTTCCGCAGCGCGTTCAAGCTCGGCTATTTCCTCTTCCGTTTTGGTGGTACGCATTTTCACCACTGCGGCAATGAGTTTGAGCGATGCCGCCGCTTTTTGTTGCGAGGGATGTATGCCGAGAAGATCCATTATCTGTATTTGATTGTCAAAACGGTAAGGCGGCAGAAAATGCACCTCTTCGCCCTGTGCCTTAGCCGACTCCACGATTGCGGGAAGTTCGCGCATGGCAGCAGTACGGGCAACGCCCGTCATTTCCGCCATTTCGGCAACACTCGTTACCGAACCGTACCAGACAATGTCCTCGATGTCTATTTCGTCTCCCACAAGATATTCGCGGTCATTGTCAACGTCTATAACACCAACGAGACCGTTTCTGTGCAATCCGAAATAGTAAAGAAACGAACTGTCCTGACGGAATTTATATGTATTCGATGGATAGTTTGCCGGGCTGTCGTTATTGCCGAACAAAACTATAAGTCCGCTGCCTACGAGTTTTTCAACTCGTTGCGGCGTTCCACATAAGTGCTTTTGCTGAACAACATGATTAATCCTGTTTTATGCAAATGCAAAGGTACTAATTATTTCGCATTTACGGCGTAAGAGCATTAATTGTTGAGAAAACCGGCAGGCATCACTTTCCTTAACAAAATTCATGCTCTGCGCCCGGTCATAAAAACCTTCGAAACACACCTCTTTCCGCATACCCGAAAAAACACAAGGCTTATCGCAAAAAACACAAGGCATATATTTTAAAATACAAGGCACTTATTTTTAAAATAAGTGCCTTGTATTTTTCGCCTTTTCAAGCCCCTGATAAACAACAACTTACAAAGTCTTTGTAATTTGCCGTAACTTTTTGGTTTTCAACCCGTTAGAAATATCGCACAATATTCGGGATTTTCACGCTTCCACACCCTCAAACAACTAAAACCTCAAAAACTTATCGCACAGGCAACAACGTACAAAAAAACGATAGCAATATACATTACTTATTATTGCGAAAACATTTAAGGCGGGCATTCAACAAGTCGCAAACATCCTTTCCTTTCATCGTAAGATTGCCGGCGGGAATATTTTCTATAGCCCCGGTCTCCTTGAAATTAAAACCCATCAGACTTTGCCTGAAACCGGAAGATTCTTCCAACTTGCGCTTCAAAGATATTGTCTTATAATCAACTGCTATTGTTTTGAAATTGCGATTTTTTACGAACCGAAACTTTCTTACGTCCGAAAAATCAATGCTATAATAAACTCCCTTGTACTGCTTGTACAATTCAATCCTGTCGTCAAAGATTTTCTAAAGCGGAATATGCCGAATCCTGTTGTACAGAACTACTGCAAAAACGAACAATCCACCACCTCCAAAGAATAATATACCAAGCCAGCCGACAAATATTTTCTTTGCCAAACCACAATATTCGTCCCGTACAATCATGCAACCGATCACAACAAAAACCAAACAGCCTGCAAACAAAAGCAAATTCTTCCCAACGCTCTGATATATCCTTACTTCTGTCTGATTTCTGTTCTTATCAGTCTCTTTCATGTCTTTTGTTTCGGGTTTTAACGAATAAATCGCCGGAATAGCACGCACAAAGTTACAAAAAACGTGATGAAATTCTAATACCCCAACTTATCGGGAAAAACATTATGCGTAGTCCACGTAAATATCCGCACCAACGTAAATTCGGGTTGGTCGGAAAGAACTTTTATATCCTTGGATTTTACGGTTTCCACCCTATATACAAAAGTAGGATCCAATCTGTAAAGTTCTTCGTTGTCCATGATGAAAAACTTATTTATCATATAAACCACTTTTCCCTTTACTTTCGGGCAGAAAAAGCTTTCTAATCTCATCCAAAGAATAAAGTTCTACATATTCCGGATACTCTTTTCGATACATAAAGGGTAATATCATGGCAATTAAATCCTTTGACCGGCAAACATTTATTTTCATATTTCTTCCACCACCCTTTGGGGAACAAGTATGGAATCTTTTTGCCGCCCCCACATTCTTTATTGTAAACGGCAAAGCCTTGTGTACTTTTTTCCACTTTATTCAGATTTATTCCTATAGGATTCTTGATGAACTCCCCATTGAGCACAAAGCCACGATTCCATTTGTTCCACTGATAATCTGTCATGTATTCAAACTGCTCGTTCACATCATGTTTTACGACATATTGCGCATGCAGGCACAATGGCAATATTGCCAGCAAAACCCATATAAGTCTTTTTCATCTTATTTTCTTTTTTATGTTTAACGCAAAGGGTCGTACCATTCACCGTACCTCACGGAAAGATTGTGCATGTTTTTTGTGAATATCCGAAGTATGTGAAACGGTTTACGATTCTTCAACACATCTATATTCTTTGAGTTTACGAGTTCCACATGTTGTATGAAATCCAAGTCCAATTTGTAATAATCGGCATCGGTCATGATAAACAACTTATTTATCATGTAAAGGAAATCACCTTTTAACGTCCGGATAAATTTTTCTTCGCAATTCGTCAAGAGTAACCAGCGTATAATCTTCCTTTTCATACCTGTACACTTCCATGTACTTGCATTTCATGCTGCCTACCATCAAATATCCTTTTCCTTTATCATCATCAAAGACATCGGGGCTTTCTACATAAACAGAATCATTTGCCTTTTCCCACACCATGCACCCACATGGGATATTTCACAGGAGTATCGGTCGTATCGAGATTTACTAGATATCTGTAGTCGAATCCTATTTCGCTTTTTACGGATACTCCATCTACAACAACAAGAGTCTTTGCCGTGGATACAACCTGTTGAAGCCGTTATCGGACCAACCATCATATCGAGAATTTATGTCCCCAAAAATTTTCTCCTGCGAATATGTCGCCATAGAACATATCACGCAAACAGCCAGTAACAATATTTTCTTCATGGTTGCTCATTTTTTCTTTTATATGTCCGTAAAAAAACGGCTCTGCACCTCAAGTTCGGGAAACGGCTTTTGCCCACATCATTCAAAGTTTCCATGTCTTTTTAAGGTTTTGTGTCTTATTTCTGTTTTACCTATGTTTCGTGTTTGCACCGCTTGGCGGTGTTTCACAAAGTACACGTTGCAAATATATCGTTTTTTGCAATACGATTCATTTCACGAGCATTATTTTTTGCATATTTTTTCTCGTTTTTTTATTCAACAGGTCCCGTTTCGGGGTGTTTCCGGGACAAAAAGCTTTTCCTGTAAGGTTGATACCTGTTCCGTTCCCCCTTTTCCGTCTGTCCGCTTTCAGAAAATGACAAAAAGGAAAGAACAAATGTCCGGGACCTAGCCGTTTTTTCGGATTGGCAACCGATTTTCCAAAGATGAAAACAGACAGGAAAAATCACACAAGGCATGTGCGAAAAACATAAGGCATATATTTTAAAATACAAGTTTTAAAATAGTGCACTTATTTTAAAAAATAAGTGCCTTGTATTTTTCGCCTTTTCAAATATCTATTTTACAACAACTTACAAAACCCGAAAAATCAGCCTTGAAACGAGAGCCGGAAACGGGCAAATCTGCACGTTTCATCATGACGGAAAACGCAGATACTGCGGCTTTGTTTTTTGTAATTTTGCACGGAAACAAAATGTAAGAACATGAAAAAAGGTTTGGTTTCGCTTATCTTTATTATTGTCGCAAGCACAATCTATTCACAAACGCTCAAAAACTATTGCGACACGGCACGCAATTATATTATTGACGGAAAACAACCCTGTTTTGTCGGTTCTGCCCAAGGTTTACGGCAGCTTCATGACGGAAAACGATAAATTTTTCAAGGTGGCAGAAGAATTGGGAACCATGCGCGTGAACGATCAGGCGGTGAGGTTTTTACTTATGGACACACAGAAAAGATTCGGAAAAGAAAGCAGCGAATATGAAAAGGTTCACAAATACATGACCGGACTTGACAAAGAAAACACTTTGAGAGCCAAAAAATATCATAGAGCAATATGGTTGGCTGTCGAAAGAAGACGTGGGCGGCGATGCCGAGGAAGGGCTGTTTCTTAGAGTGCAGCACAGTGTGGATTCGGCATTTCTGAGCCGCTGTCTCGAAAAACTAAGACAGGCTGTCAAAGACGATGAATCGCTTAAATGGCAGTATGCTTTTTCTTGTGGACCGTTTTGCAATGAATAACGGAAAACGTCAGGTTTACGGCACACAAAAAATTGAGATAGACGGAGTTCCCTACCCCGTTCCCCTTAAAAATCCGCGTCGCGTGGATTCGCTGCGCAAGAAAATGGGAATGGAGTCGCTTTGGAAGGAACTGCAAGAGGACTACGGGGGAAAATGGAATCTGAAAAAGTATCTTGAAAGCGAAAGCAAATCGGAAGAAGTATATAGCAACTGGTTGAAAAAGAACCGCAATGTCCGATAGCCCGGCGGAAAGCCGGAGAGGCTAAAACTTAACGGTTTCGCACACCGCGCCGAGGTATTTTTCATACGCCGCAACCATGAATCTCAGGCATTCGTCCATTTTGTTTTCATTGCCGTCGTACCCGTTCACCACCGCAAGCATGCGCGTAGTGGCAAGAGACATCTTGGTGCGCTCGTTGTCGCTTGTCGGAGTGCCTATACCGCCTGCGGAATCGCGATAAACCGGCATGCCTTCTATATTAAGTACACCGCGCCCTATTCCCTCGTATGGCTCGCCCGCACGTCCCACTCCGAGAACAATGTCGTTGCCCTGTATTTTGTCGTAATCGAAGCATCCTACACTGTAACCGTAGTCTATGCTCACGAGATTGCCTATGTCAACCGCAGTATTCACGGTCCATAATTCCCTTACCCTGCAAAATGCGGCGCACAAGTTGTTCGTTCGACGGACGATAACGCGATGGATCCTTGCCACACGCCTTATATACCCTGCGCGTAGCCTCTATGCCGCTTATATGTTTTATGGTGTCAACGGTTTGGCGCATCTTCAATTCGCCGGCTTTGACACGAATCTCATTCCAAAGCTCCTCACAGTATTCGGAGTTGGTAAATTCCGCATACAAAGCACCTCCCACAAAATCGGGACAGGCACTGCGTATCTGTTCCGAGACAATCAAATTTTTCTTTTCCATGCCACACGACGTTATATACTGCAAAATTGCGCATTTTATAAATGTTGCGCGCACCCGAAGCATCATTTTTCTGCGCAGTAAGAATGTCAAAACCATGATTTCCCCGAGAAAAAGCACGTTTTCAATCAATTTCTCTCAAAAATTGCATTTGGTCAAAGTTATTTGCCAAGTGTTATTTGCAATATTGCGCAGAAATGAGTAATTTTGCGCTGAAATAAAGCGCGAATAAAATAACTATGCGTGACCTTACATTTATGGAAAAATTTTTTCAGTCACACGCTTACATGTTAAGCCATCTGAACGCACCCGTTCAGCGTTCGCTAATGGACAGAATTGACTGGAGTCACAGGATGATTGGGATACGAGGCCCGAGAGGCGTTGGCAAAACCACGTTCCTTCTTCAATATGCCCGCGATCACTTTGATCCGCAGCTTCAGCAGTGCCTGTACATAAGCATGAACAACTTTTATTTCCAGGGGCGCGGAATCGTGGAATTCACAGAAGATTTCGTGCGCTACGGAGGCAGAGTACTTCTGATAGATCAGGTTTTCAAGCAGCCCAACTACGCTGCCGATCTCGTGGAATGCTACCGACGTTTTGACAAGTTGCATATAATCTATGCCACTTCCTCTGTAATTCCTCCCGACAGCGAGGCACAACGCGAGCTAAACAGAATCAGCGATGTTTATGTGCTTCACGGATTCTCATTCCGCGAATTTGTAAACTCGCAAACCGGTCTGAATTTCCGTTCTTACAGTCTTAACGAAATTCTCGAAGGACACGAACAGATATTGAAGACCATTCTTCCGAAAGTACGTCCGTGGAACTATTTCCAAGATTACCTCCACCACGGCTACTATCCGTTCTTCCTCGAAACACACAACTTCACGGAACAACTGCTGAAGTCAATAAACATGATGATCGAGGTTGACATTCTGTTCATAAAGCAAATAGACCTGAAATATCTGGCAAGAATACGCAAACTGCTCTATCTGCTGGGCATGGAAGGCATTACCGCGCCAAATGTAACCAAACTCGCCGACGAGATAGGCACCTCGCGCGCCACGGTAATGAACTACATAAAAGATTTGGAGGAGGCAAGGCTCGTGAACCTTGTTTACCGCGAAGGCGAAGAGTTTCCCAAGAAACCCGTACAAATCATGATTCACTAACACAAACCTGCTCTACGCCATAAGCTCGCGCAATGCCGAAGAGCAAGAGGTCATGGAAACTTTCTTCGCAAACAGCGTGTGGAGACATCACAGTGTGAGAGCAAAGGCAAACGCACCGGTTCGTACATTATAGACGGACACAACATTGTGGTTTGCGATAAATCGCGCCGCTTCAAGGCACAGGACGGAGTGTATTTCGCACGCTACAACGCTGAAGTGGGACACGGAACCGACATTCCGCTATGGCTCTTCGGATTCCTCCACTAATAAATTCAGGAACAAACGAAAATTTACATAACATTTCATTCAATTACAAAATGAGTAAGGAAAAGAAATTCATAACATGTGATGGTAACCAAGCCGCAGCCCACGTAGCATATATGTTCTCGGAGGTTGCAGCCATATATCCCATCACTCCTTCGTCTCCAATGGCAGAGCACATTGACGAGTGGGCTGCCGACGGAAGAAAGAACCTCTTCGGCGACACCGTATCCGTACAGGAAATGCAATCCGAGGGAGGTGCAGCAGGTGCTGTGCACGGTTCGCTTCAAGCAGGTGCGTTAACATCGACATTTACGGCATCACAGGGCTTGCTCCTAATGATTCCTGAACATGTATAAAATAGCAGGCGAATTATTACCCTGCGTTTTCCACGTATCAGCCCGCACTTTGGCATCACACTCTCTCTGTATTTTCGGAGACCATAGCGATGTCATGGCTTGCCGTCAGACAGGTTTCGCAATGTTGTGCGAAGGCAGCGTACAGGAAGTAATGGATTTGTCGGCAGTTGCCCATCTCGCAACAATAGAAAGCCGAGTACCTTTCATTAACTTCTTTGACGGTTTCCGCACATCGCACGAGTATCAGAAGATAGAGGAAATAAGCGAAGACGAATTGCGTCCGTTGGTTGACCAAAAGGCTCTCGCAGAATTCCGTTCCCGTGCGCTATCACCCGAACACCCTGTGGCACGCGGCATGGCAGAGAACCCCGAAACTTTCTTCGCACACCGTGAGATTTGCAACTCTTACTATGACGCAATTCCGGGCATCGTAGAGAAATACATGAAGGAAGTTTCCAAAATTACCGGTCGCGAATACAAACTCTTCAGCTACTACGGTGCCGATGACGCTGAACGCGTAATAATTCTCATGGGTTCTGCTACCGAAGCAGCACGCGAGGCAATTGATTACCTCAATGCCAACGGTCAGAAAGTAGGTATGGTGAGCGTTCACCTTTATCGTCCGTTCTCCGTTAAGCATCTCCTCGCTGCAATTCCCGAAACAGTTAAGCGCATTGCCGTTCTTGACAGAACAAAAAGAGCCGGGAGCTGAGGGCGAACCCCTTTACCTTGATGTTCGCGACGCTTTCTACGGAAAGAAGAACCAACCGCTCATCGTTGGAGGGCGTTACGGTTTGGGAAGTTGCGACACAACTCCCACAATGATTATTTCTGTTTACGACAATCTCAATCTTCCCCGAGCCCAAGAACCACTTCACACTCGGCATTGTTGATGATGTTACATTCACTTCCCTTCCCATTGAAGAGGAAAAAAGCTCTCGGCGGCGAGGGAATCTTTGAAGCTAAGTTCTACGGACTTGGTGCAGACGGAACAGTGGGTGCAAACAAAAACTCAATCAAGATTATCGGTGACAACACCGACAAGTATTGCCAGGCATACTTCTCGTACGACTCTAAGAAGAGCGGCGGTTTCACCTGCTCACACCTCCGTTTCGGCGACACCCCCATCCGTTCTACCTATCAGATTAAGACCCCGAATTTCGTGGCTTGCCACGTTCAGGCTTATCTGCACATGTACGACGTAATTCGTGGTCTTCGCAAGAACGGAACATTCCTTCTCAACACAATCTGGGAAGGCGAAGAACTTGGCAAACAATCTGCCTAACCATATCAAACGTTATTTTGCGAAGAACAACATAACCGTTTATTATATCAATGCCACAAAGATTGCTCAGGAAATTGGTCTCGGCAACAGGACGAATACCATTCTCCAGTCGGCATTCTTCCGCATTACAGAGGTAATTCCTGTTGATCTTGCCGTAGAGCAGATGAAGAAATTCATTGTTAAGAGCTACGGAAAGAAAGGTCAGGATGTTGTTGACAAGAACTTCCAGGCTGTTGAGCGTGGTAGCGAGTACAAACAGCTTACCATTGACCCGCAATGGGCTAATCTTCCCGACGATGCAGAAATCAAGCGCGACGAACCGGAATACATTTCCAAGCTCGTGCGTCCCATCAATGCACAAAACGGAGATCTTCTCCCTGTTTCGGCTTACAAACCCTCTATCGACGGTACTTGGGAACAGGGCACAGCAGCTTACGAAAAACGTGGCGTAGCAGCTTTCGTTCCCGTTTGGAATGCCGACAACTGTATCCAGTGCAACAAGTGTGCCTTCTGCTGTCCGCACGCTGCCATCCGTCCGTTCGTAATGACAGACGAAGAAGTTAAGGATTTCAAGGGCAAAACTCTTGACATGCTTGCTCCGAAAGCAATGAAAGGCATGCACTATGTTCAGCAGGTTGATGTTCTCGACTGTCTCGGCTGCGGCAACTGCGCCGATGTCTGCCCAGGCAAGAAAGGCGAAAAGGCTCTTACAATGGTTCCACTTGAAGGACAACTCGGCGAAGCCGACAACTGGGAATATTGCGTTAAGAAAGTTACCTCCAAGCAGGATCTCGTTGACATCAAGTCCAACCCCAAGAATTCGCAGTTTGCTCAACCACTCTTCGAGTTCTCCGGTGCATGCTCCGGATGCGGCGAAACTCCTTACGTAAAACTTATCTCCCAACTCTTCGGCGATCGTGAAATCGTTGCCAATGCTACCCGTTGCTCATCAATCTATTCCGGTTCCATTCCTTCCACACCTTATTGCAAAAATGCCAAAGGTCAGGGTCCGGCTTGGGCTAATTCTTTGTTCGAAGACTTCTGTGAATTCGGTATGGGTATGACTCTTGGCAAACAAGAAAATGCGCAACCGCATTCAGGCAATCCTCGAAGAACAACTCACATGCGACAAAGCATCCGACGAATACAAGGAAGCAGCAAAAGAATGGATTGCAAACCGCGAGGATGCAGAGGGATCACGCGCTGCAGGCGAGAAACTCATTCCTATGATTGAAGCCAAGAAAGACGAATGCAAGAAAATGGCAGAGTTAGTGGGTCTTGAGCACTACTTCACCAAGCGCAGCCAGTGGATAATCGGTGGCGACGGTGCAAGCTACGACATAGGTTACGGCGGACTTGATCACGTACTCGCATCGGGCGAAGACGTAAACATTCTCGTGCTCGATACCGAGGTTTATTCAAACACCGGCGGTCAGGCATCAAAGTCCACACCTATCGGAGCTATTGCGCAGTTTGCAGCACAAGGCAAGCGCATCACCAAGAAGGACCTCGGACTTATGCAGACCACATACGGCTATGTTTACGTGGCACAGGTTGCTATGGGGGCCGACCAGGCACAGTGCCTCAAGGCTATCCGCGAAGCTGAAGCTTACCACGGACCTTCACTCATCATTGCCTACGCTCCCTGTATCAACCACGGTTTGAAGATCAAGGGCGGTATGGGACGTTCACAGGCCGAAGAAGCCCGCGCCGTTGCTTGCGGTTACTGGCACCTCTGGCGTTACAACCCCGAACTCGAAAAACGAGGGCAAGAATCCGTTCTCTCTTGACAGCAAGGAGCCGGATTGGAGCAAATTCCAGGACTTCCTCAACGGCGAAGTGCGTTATCTTTCTTTGAAGAAAGCACGTCCCACAGAGGCACAGGAACTCTTCGACGCAGCAGAAGCAGCAGCAAAACGCCGCTATGCTACATACATTCGTAAAACCAAGGAAGATTGGTCGCTCGGCGAGTAATCATCCGAAGTAAATACCAATAAAGTCCTCTCGCAAGTATTTGCGAGGGGACTTTATATATAAAATGTTGCCTACACTATGTTTTCCCCGAATAAGGATCCGTTCTTGTGCCTTTGACTGCGTATACGTGCTATCGTTTCCTATGTTTTTGCTGCAAAACACGATTAGAATTTTCTGTACTACTGCGAACAGATTCTGCCACTTGCGACATTAATTCGTGCAGAGTCTCATCCGAGGGTTCTTCTTTCGATGTCAGTCGATACTCTTTAATTCCCATTTCTTTTATCATTGCTCACAAAATAAAGCTTTCCCTCATTAACATTCAAATCTTTTCAGAAAACCTTCTTCCTTATCTTCCGGCACTATTTTTTCCGGACATAAAAACACTCTTTTCATGACTTGAAAAAAACACATGGCTTGTTGTGAAAAATACAAGCCATATATTTTTGAAATAAGTGCCTTGTATTTTAAAATATATGCCTTATATTTTTTGCAAAAATCGGTATCTGATTTTCAACAACTTACGAAGGCGGTAAAATGCGGCTTTCCGCACTTGTTTTTCCGACTGTTTCGACAGAGTTTATCCTTGTCCGAAACAGATTGCGGTGTGCGGTGTTGCACATTATTAATACTTTTCCTTTACGAAACGGCTGAAAAACGTACCTTTGCATTCGGTTTACCAAACAAGGCAATGGACGAACATTCTCACTCAGGAAAGAAACCGCAAATAGCTGTTGTCAATCGCAACACGCTCGCTGCCAACGGTCTTACATCGCTCATCGAGGGCGTGATGCCCATGGCAGAAGTTGCCGTGTTCAACAAAATGTCCGACATTCCCGAATCATCACTTTCGGGATTATTTCATTTTTTCATTTCGGCGGATGTGCTTTTCGAAAACCGTGAATATTTCGTAGGGGCAATGCCACAAGACGATTGTTGTAACCGAGGGCGACCGCCATCCGACCATTCCCGCATGTTTCCGAACGCTCGACGCCACGCTCAACAGCCATGCGTTGCTACGCGAGTTCCTGAGAATGGAACAAATGGCGCATGGCGGCGGAAGAAAGTTGCCCGAAGAAATGAAGCAGAGCGGCAACATGACTGCCAAGTCGCCCGAACTGACCCCGAGAGAGGTTGAAGTGCTTCACGAAATTGTCACGGGGCACATTAACAAGGAAATTGCCGACAAACTGAACATCAGCCTCACCACCGTGATAACCCACCGCAAAAACATAATGGAAAAGCTTCACGCCAAGTCGGTTGCCACGCTCGCCATATACGCCGTAATGCACGGAATAGTGCCAGTTGACCAAATCTGACGGCGAAAAGCCAATCACATTGCAGAACAGGTAAACAAAATCCGAAAATATGTATTAACTTTGTCGGATTAAAAATTACGAAATGGAGCGACTTCTGCACTATACATGGCAAAACAAACTATTTCCCGCCGGTCCGCATAAAACCACACACGGCATTCCCCTCGAAATAATAACTCCGGGAGTGCACAACTCCGATGCCGGACCCGATTTCATTGGAAGTATAGTCAGAATAAACGGAATGGAATTTGCCGGAAACGTTGAAATCCACACCAAAAGCAGCGATTGGAACAGACACGGGCATCAAGACGACCGCAAATATGCAAACGTGGTGCTGCATGTGGTTTCGGAAGCCGACACCGAGGTGTTCGATTGCAACGGCAGGCAGCTTCCGCAATTCGTAATGCAGGTGCCGCAATACATCGAGGCAAATTATGACGAACTGAGCCGCGAAGAGAAATTTCCTCCCTGTTGGCGCAACGTGGGCAACCTTTTCCGACATAAAAAATAAACAGTTGGCTCTCAAAACTTCACATAGAACGCCTCGAAGCCAAAGTATCACGCATATACGATTGCCTGCATCGCTGCAACAACGATTGGGAACGTGTGTGTTTCATTACCATTGCACGAAATTTCGGCTTTGGCGTGAACGGTGAAGCCTTTGAAGAATGGGCATACAACATACCTCTGAACGCCGTTGCCAAACATCGCGACAATCCTTTTCAGGTTGAGGCAATGTTTCTCGGTCAGGCGGGGCTGCTTGACGAAGATTCTCTGCCTGAAAAATACAAAGAAGCGGCAATAAAAGAGGGATGGTTTTCAAAACTCGCGGCAGAGTATAAATTTCTGTCCCACAAATTCACACTCACACCCATGCCTGTGGAGCATTGGAAGCTTTGCGCACGCGCCCGCAGAACTTTCCTCACATTCGTCTCTCACAACTTGCGGGACTTTACGCAAAAGATACGTTTTCTCTCGCGTCTCTCACGGCTCCCGGCGAACTTAAGGAAGTGAGGAAGCGACTTGAGACGGGAGTTTCGGACTATTGGCGGAAACATTACCTTTTGGCTGCGAAAGCAAGGAAAGCGACAAGAAACCGGGGCTTCGCTCGCAGAATCTTCTCGTACTCAATTCGATTATTCCCCTGCTTTTTGCCTACGGACGCTATCGCGGCGAAGAATCCATGGAACAACGTTCACTCAATTGCTCGCTTCGCTTCCCGCCGAAGATAACTTCATTACCCGCACATGGCAAATGCTCGGAATTGTGTCCCGTTCTGCAGCCGATTCGCAGGCTCTGGTGCATCTGAAAACACGTTATTGCGACAGAAGAGACTGTTTGCGATGCAGTTGGGGGCACGAATATCTCAAAACAACAAAACATCTTTGAAAATGAAAAAAAAGCCAAAATATATTTTTGAACTGGAAATGGAAGTACGCGACTACGAATGCGACCTCCAAGGTATTGTAAACAACGCAAACTATCAGCACTACACGGAGCACACACGCCATGCGTTTCTCCACTCCATAGGAATGAGCTTTGCCGAAATGCACAACGCGGGAACAGATGCCGTTGTGGCGCAAAACAACATGCGTTTCAAAGCTCCGCTCCACAGTGATGACAGATTCGTGAGCCGTCTTGCCATGGAACGTGAGGGGCTGCGCTATGTTTTTTACCAAGACATTTTCCTTTTGCCCGAGGACAAAATGATTTTCAGCAGCAAAGTGGATGTGGTTTGTCTGGTTAACGGCAAACTCGGACTGTGCAAGGAACTCGATGACAAGGTTTCGGCTCTCGAAAAATCCTTATGATTTCGCAGGAAACCCTTTACGAAACCGCCATAGCCTTTGTTTTCAAATACACTCCGGCAAATGCTCTGGAACTGTGGCGGAGAGCGGGGAGCGCAACTGCCGTGTGGGAAAACCGTAAAGACATCCGCGCCGTTGTTCCCGAGGCTTCGCCCAAACTTGCCGAGACGGTGGGAAAATTGGACGAGTTCCTGCCTCTTGCTGAAAGGGAAATGGAGTTTGCGCAAGCCAAAGGAATACAATGTCTCGGCTTTGGCGACTCCGACTATCCCGCGCGGTTGAAAGGATGTAACGACGCGCCGCTCGTTTTGTTCTACAAAGGCAACGCTAATCTCAATTCGCGAAGAATAATATCGGTTGTAGGCACACGCCATTGCACCGAATACGGCAGGGAAATATGCACTTCTCTCACCCGCGACCTTTCCGCTTTGGCTCCCGATACGGTTGTTGTGAGCGGACTGGCTTACGGCATAGACATCAACGCCCATCGCGGCGCACTTGCCGCAGGTCTTCCCACTGTGGCTGTACTTGCGCACGGGCTCGACAGCATTTATCCCGCCATGCATCGCACCACGGCAATAAAAATGCTCGAAAACGGAGGGCTCATAACCGAATTTTCCACCCGTACAGTGCCCGAAAAACAAAACTTCGTGAGAAGAAACCGCATCATTGCCGGTCTTTCCGATGCCACGATTGTTGTGGAAAGCGCGTCAAAGGGCGGAAGCCTCATCACAGCCTCTGTGGCTGAAAGCTATGACCGTGAAGTTTGTGCCTTTCCCGGTCGCACGGGCGATGTGTGGTCAGAAGGATGCAACATGCTGATTATGGAAAACAAGGCACGCATGATAACCTCCGCCGAAAGCCTCGTGAAAGCCCTCTGCTGGGACCGCGACGCCAACCCGTCAGCAATAAAGCCCGCCGAACCCGAGTTGTTTCCGCAGCTGAGCAATGAAGAGCAGAAAATAGTCGATGCGCTTGAAGGAAGCGACGGAAAGCAGATAAACCTGATAACCGTTGAAACAAACATTCCCATGGCGCGGCTCATGTCGGTGCTTTTCGAAATGGAAATGCGCGGAATTGTTAAGAGCCTGAACGGAGCGAGATATAAACTCAACCGCTGAAAACCCGCCGCCCGGCTATGCTTTTGCCCGTTAGTCATTGTTCTTCCGCCAAAAACAGTTCTTTTTCACCGGCATGCGTTTTCTTCCGATTTTTCTCCCTTGAATTTAGATTTTTGACAGGGATAAAACCAACATTTTTCCCACATCCGAAAAAACACATGCCTTGTCGTGAAAAATACAAGCCATATATTTTGAAATAAGTGCCTTGTATTTTAAAATATATGCCTTATATTTTTTGCATTTTCAAACATCTGATAAACAACAACTTACAAAAACGTTAACAAAACACGGAAAATGTTGATTTTTAGCATGTTACTAAAAAGCCTGCGAATTTGAGTTTTTCACGTAATCCGACCGACAAACTACAAAAGCGAAAACACCTCGCCAACGAGCCATGCCCGAAACCCGGAGAAGCATTTCCCGCATTCAATTTCCGAGGTTATTCCAAAGATTTTGCGTAAGTTTGCATAAATGTCAAACAAAGTCATTATTCGGATATGAAAAAGCATTTCTTTTGGCGGCTTGCGCGGTGCTGACGGTGATGCCGTCGTGTGCAAGAAAGAACGCCTCCACGGTTTCAGCCACCGACAAAACAGAACAAACAGCCCTTGACAAAAAGAAAGTCAATGTAAAGACACTTCCGCTCACTGTTACGACGGGCATTCTTGATACAATAAAGAACAACTACAAGGGAAAAGTCGTTTTCATAGACTTGTGGGCTACATGGTGCGGTCCGTGTCGCAAAGCAATGGTTTCGGTTGACTCCATAAAGCCGGAACTCATGAAGAAAGGCGCGAGTTTGTTTACATAACAGGTGAAACTTCTCCCGAAAATACATGGAAGGAAATGATTCCCAATATTGAGGGCGACCACTACCGCCTTACTAAAGAGCAATGGAAAAGTTTGTGCAATGAAAAATTCGTGCGCGGCATTCCATGCTATGTTCTTTTCAACAAAGACGGTTCTGTTGCGTTCTCAAACCTGAATGAAGGCGGATACCCGGGCAATGATTTAATGAAACCCGAGATAGAAAAAGCCCTCAAAAAGAAATAATTTCATTGAAACCCTACATACCTCGGAGCAAAAGCCCCGGGGCTTTTTTGATATAAGTAATTCAGGCTAAAATATGACCGAAGAAGAAAAACTGAAAACCGAAGACCGGATAGTTGAAGTGTTGAAAACCGTATATGACCCCGAAATTCCCGTAAACATATACGACCTCGGACTTGTTTACAAGATAGATTTTAAGGACGACGGGGTTTTGGACGTGGACATGACGCTTACTGCTCCCAATTGTCCCATGGGCGATTATATAATGGAGGATGTGCGCCAAAAACTTGAGGGCATAGACACCGTGAAACAGGCTAACGTAAACCTTGTGTTCGACCCCGTGTGGGACCAGTCCATGATGAGCGACGAGGCAAAGGTTGACCTCGGATTCATGTAATGATATCATGAAAAACATATACTTCATATCCGATGCCCATCTCGGTTCGCTGGCAATAAAACACCGACGCATGCAGGAACGCAGGCTTGTTCGTTTTCTCGACGACATAAAGCCTCACGCCGCTGCGGTATATATGCTCGGCGATATGTTTGATTTTTGGTACGAATACAAATATGTCGTACCGAAAGGCTATACCCGTTTCCTCGGCAAGGTAAGCGAACTGACCGACAACGGAATTGAGGTGCATTTTTTCACGGGAAATCACGACCTTTGGCTACTTGATTATTTCGAAAAGGAATGCGGCATGATTGTTCACCGTGAACCGATGACCGTTGAGCTTTACGGTAAACTTTTTTCCTTGCTCACGGCGACGGACTCGGAAGTAGCGATATGAAATTCAAAATGCTTCGCGCCGTTTTCCATAGCAGCGTGTGCCGTCGCCTTTTCTCCAATCTCCATCCCCGTTGGGCAATGCAGTTCGGGCTTTCATGGGCAAAACATTCGAGACTTAAACGCACCGACGGCAAAGAACCGGCTTTCATGGGGGCAGACAACGAGCCGCTTATAAGGTTTGCAAAAGAATATTTGGCTACACACCCCGAAATAAACTATTTCATTTTCGGACACAGGCATATAGAAGTAGATGTAAATCTGACTTCCGAATCACGGCTTCTTATTACCGGGGAATGGATATCCCTTTTCACCTACGCCGTGTTTGACGGCGAACATCTTTTCATGGAGAATTACGTGGAAGGAGAAAGTAAACCGTAATGCCATAACGGTTTACTTTCTTATCCCCCCCGTTCGCTTTATTTCTTGTCAAGTATAGTTTTATTTTTGTCGAGTTTCGCAGCCACAACCTTTGCTTTGCCGCCCTCCACACCAAGCATGTAATCGCCGCCGTCGGTTATCGTGAACTCAATAACCGTTTTGGCGGTTGGGGCATTTGAAAACTTTTTTCGAAGCAACGGTTTTGTTGTCTCCGCTTCCTATTATCTTTACCTCGCCATCCCCCGAAGCGTCAACCGTAAAGGAATATTTTCCTTTTTCGAGCGTCAAACCCTGAAACAAAAGCTGTCCCGACTCTATTTCAGCCCCGTTGCGAGAAATTCTGACGTTTCCCTTTGCGGCTCCAATAGCATCTGCCGTCCCGAAATCGCCATTGAGAATCGTGGAACTTGACGGAATTCCGCAGTCATTGCGAAAGTTCGTCGGCGTAACGCACAACAAACTGCACTCATTGAGATAATCGTTGTTGAAAACCCAAAAGTTTTGAACTGTAGAGAAGTCGTCGGTCTCCGTATTGGTAAACGGTTTTCCGTCAAAGGGATTGTCAGGCCACGTTCCCACCGAATATCCTCCGGCAAGGATACAATCCGTAACTTTAACGCTGTCTATTATCTGGTTTTGCGGTTCCGGATTTGTGGAACCCCATGGTATTACCGCTATAGCCTTACCTCCTCCGCTGCTAAAGTAAGAATGTTCCACCGTAACGCATCTTGCGCCGTGCGGATTGAGGTCGTGATATGTTCGCCAAGGCGAAACGTTGTTGCGAGGATCCCTGTACGAAGAAGATAGAGTAACACCGTCGTCATTAGACTCGAAAAAGCATCGCTCAATCTTCACTCTGTGCGTACCACTACTGAGTCCGAGACCATCACCACTGACACAGGCGGCATCATACATCTTTACGTTGCCGACAAACAGGTTTGAATCGTTATCAAAACTCGTGTGGTAACAATTTGTACGCATAATGTCGAAATCTTGAAGCACTATGTCAGTGGCAATCACTGAACACAACGGAACTATGTGTATTCTGTCTTCGCAATTTGTGGCATAGTGTGAAATATCCGGGTCTTTTGTGTAAGGATCATTCATTCTTATTTTACCTCCTCCGCATATTTTAATGCGATATTGGTTCTTGGCAAACAAAAGAGGCTTGTTTACGAAGTGCGAATGTGTCCATTCTATGCCGGGAATTACCATATCGTGTCCGTAGAGCGGCATGTAATCGTAATCTCTCCTGTCTCCGCTTTGCCACAATACCGCACCTTTTTCAATTTTCAGTTCTACATCGTGTTTCAGTTCTATGCTCGTAAGCACATACCGCCTTCCGTAAGGGTCATTACCGCCCGGAACCACAACTCTTCCGCTTCCCGCTCCGCTTGCAGCGTTTATGGCAAGTTGGAAAGCCCTTGTATCATCGGTAAAGCCGTCTCCTTTTGCTCCGTAGTCAAGCACATTGAAATTTTCCTCCGTAACAAGAAAATCATAAGGGTTATCGGTGAAATTCTCCCAATTCTCTATATAGAAAGGAGAACCCACAGGAATTTCCTCTTTACCGTTACTGAGAGTTGCCATAAAGCGCGACGCGAGACGTGTCATGCTTTTCTTATCCGCGCGCATGAACGGAAGGTCGTCTATGCTGGTTTTCGCGGCGAGGTTTTTGGTTGAATAAATTTTCGTACCCTTCTTAAAATCTCCGAAGTGCATCAGCGGCAGCGTGTAAATGTTCAATTCATTGTACTCGCGGGCTGCCGTTTCGCCTATGTCGGCTACGATGTGAATTACAGGGCTGTCTGCGCGGCACGAGAGTATTTCCCCGATTTTCTTGTGTATAAGTTCTTCGCGTTCAAAGGTAATGCGGTCGATTGCCATGCTGCCTTTTTTCTGCGCCGAGCGGTTCGAATTTTATGCCGGCATAGTTGCCTTCGGTTGGTATATCCGAAAAGATTGAAGAAATAGTTCTTTTTGCCGGTTTCTTTCGATATGGCGAACACCTTGGAATGGTTTTCGAACACACTGTCCTTGTCGGTAATGTAGCTGACCCTCATGCTGTCGGCACCGCAACGGTTGTCAATGACGGCGCGTATGGTATTGCGCTCCTTTGCCGGCGGACTGAAAATATTGTTGATGCTCCCCGAAAGAACATCCGTGTAAACGGCTCCCGGTTTCTTGAAAGTATAGACAAGAGCATCGTCGGCGTAAGAAAGTTTCCCGTTGGTGGCTTTGAAAGCTCCTATGCTCTGCGGCACGGTAAAGTCAAAATCTACCGGAGCTCCCGCCACTACGCCGTCAACAAAGGAATTCGCGCCAACTGCTCCATACATCGGGCGTGGGAGAACAGAGCGCAATTTCCATGTCGTCTATTTTGTTAAGAAACTTGCAGCCTGTGCAGTCAAAAGCCACGGTTCTCCAGAGTGTCGGAATTATATGTGCCACGCAGTCAAAGCTTTCTTTTCCGTTTTTCAAAGTGAGTTTCACATAAATGTCCTGCACCGGAGCGGTGCGGGCAAAGATTCCCGAACTGCACAAACGGAGTACGCTGCAGATTGAGCGGCTTTTCAAATTTCCTGCCTATGGTTCTCCACGTGTCTCCACTCACCGCTTTGCTTCTTACCATCATTACCTGCCTGCCCTCATGCACTGTGGGATAAAAAATCCTTCCGTTGGTAATTTCCACACTCGCCACACCGCCGCGCGCTTCAAATCCGTCGACTCCGTCTTCAAACAAAGCAATAGCTTTTTTGTTTACGAGCGAAACTCTGTGGGAATAATCGTGTACGGGGGTTACGTTTTCTTGTGCCGAAGTCCCGGAGCGAGAAAACGCTAACAGTAATGCAAGTGCAAAAAGGCTTTTTTTCATGATATTTCAGGGTTTTGTTTTATTATAACAGCCATTGAATGACCATTATGTGCAAAGTTAATGAAAAATCTCAGTTTTTCGACAAAACGATAATAAAGATGACACAGCGTACATAAGGTAAAAAATCCCGGCTTTGCCGATCTCCGAAAAAACACATGGCTTATCGTAAAAAATACAAGGCACTTATTTTAAAATAAGTGCCTTGTATTTCAAAATATATGCCTTGTATTTTTCGCCTTTGCAAGTCTTTGACAGACAACAACTTACAAAAACTTTTCAAAACCTCTTAACTGTCTGGTTTTAAGCCTTTTGTGATTTTCGGCGATTCTTGCAGGAATTTTTCTGCCAAATGCTGTTTCGAAACATTCCGTCCGCCTTGAAAACGGACGGGATGTCTTTTACTTCAAACCTCTCAACGAAGTGGTTGTAAAGGCTATGTGTCCCGGAATGATTCCCGTTGTCGCGCTCCATTTGAGTTTTCCGTCTGCGGTGTAGCAGTAGAGCTGTCCGGGGTTCTTAAAATCTTTTGCGTCAGCCACGAAAATTTCTTTTGTGTCGGGATTCACAGCTATGGCATAGGGCATGACTATACGGCTGTCGCTTCCGTCGGTTATGAAACCGCTCTTCGATAGTTCCTTGGTCTTTGTGTTGTATAGCGAATAGGAATTGGTGGCTTCGTAAGTGGGAGCCTTGTATTCCACACCTATTATATATAGGTTGTCGCCCGCTGCGGCAATGGCCGAAACCCTCGTGTCGATAGAATCGCTCAATGCTGCAGTTGCTGTGTTGACTACGTAAATTTTTGAACTAACCGTAGAATAGTTTCCGGTTGATATAACGTAAAGGTTGTCGTTTTTATCGAGCGCAACCTTGCCAAGATTCAAACCGGCATCTATTGTCTTTTCAATCTGCATGGTTTCGGGATTGATTACATTTATCGAGTGCTCGTAGTTGGGATACATGTATCCGCCCGAATTAGCCACAAAAATTTTTCCGTTGGCATAAGCAATTCCTTCCGGCTGATACCCCACGGTTACTGTGGTTTCCACTGTGTTTGTGTTGAGGTTCACTTTATAGACCGAGCCTTTGGGCGTTGCAGAAGTTTGGTCGTTGGGATCGATATAAGAGGAAACATAAGCATAATTGCCGTTGAAGGCTATGAAACGACAGGCAGGAATATTGATCGAAGCCACATGTTTGCCGGTTTTGGCATTCATAACCTCAACAAGATTCGAACCGTTTATAACGGCATAGACCTTGTTTTTGTAAACCTGTATGTCGTTTCCCGTATCGCCGAGACCGAGAGTAACGTCAGGGTTAATGGTCGGAAACAAATTGAGATAGAAGCTGCCGTTGCTGTAATCGAAATAATCCAACGAGGCTTTGTTCGTGTCCTTTTGCCCTTCGTTCAGCACAAAAACGCCTTTCTGCGCAATATTCTTTTGCGGAGTGGTTACATTAGTGCCCGCAATGTCGATTTTAGGGGTTTCGTTGTCTTCGGAGCAGGATGTAAACTGAAAAGCCGCCGACAAAGTCAAAACGGCAATCGCACCTAAGCGATAGAATTTCTTTAATTTCTCATATTCTATATGTTTATTAATAAAGTGATCTTATAATTTCTTCCCGGCATGGGGTAACACCTCACAACATCGTAGTGTCGGTTCAAAACATTATTGACAGCCAGCGAAAGTTTTGCCTCGAAGCCCCCGGAACAAAAGGTCGCGGTTCACGGCAAAGTCATTTATGTAGTAACTGCGAATGAAATTCGCGGGAACATTTGCACTTGAATCGTAACGCTTTCCCGTGTACAGGAAACTATAATCCGCGCTCCACCGCTTCCAAGCCACATTCACCACCGCCGAAGCCGAATGTTTCGGAATGTAAGCAATCTGTCCCTTGTAATAAGGACTGTGGCGGTCGGAACAATCCATTGAGCGTTGATAAGAATAGTTGGCTTTCGCCGCAATTCCCACTTCTCCCGCCCTGAGTGCCGCCTCGCCTTTGACATCAAGCCCGTGAACCAAAACTTTCCCGAGATTTATCATCGTCCAACGGAATTGGTCGGTGGTGGGAACGGCTATGATTTTGTCGGTAATGCGATTTATGTATCCGTCAACTTTTATCTCGAGGTTTCTAACCGTTTTGCGGTCTCTCACAATGCTCCACGAAATTCCCAAGTCCGCCTGCAAGGCGTTTTCGGGCTTCAAATTGGAATTTCCGATAAAGGTGTAATACAAATCGTTAAGCGTTGGCACACGATAGGAACGCTTGCAAAAAAGCACGCAAAGCCACTCCCTGCAAAAAATGCGGGTACCACGCCGCAAAAACTGCGGGAGTGAAGCCAGTATGTTCCGAATCTTTTCCGCCGCGATGGTTTCGTGCGCGATTATATATGTATGTAGTCAATGCGTTTCCCTGAATTTCGAAATCACCCAACCTTCCGTTTACGGCGGCAGAGACATATATGCTGTTTCGCAAAGGCTTGGCAAATTCCTTCAAATCGGCATCGAGAGCATCGAGAGCGTAATCGGCGGAAAACGATGCCTGCAGTTTTTCGGAGAAATCATATTTGTTTGCCACCGAAAGGTACACGCCGTTCTGATGATAGTGATTGTTCACGAACATAGTGCCTTGGTCGCGGCGCGAGTCATGAAAGTAATGGAGGTAGTCGTATGAAAACTTCGTGTTGACCTGCAACGAATAATTTCCGAACCTTTTGGTCATCGCGCCTTGCGCAAATGCGTTGAAATCTCTCTGACGGTCAATGTTCGAGAGGCGGTTTCTTACCACAGCTCCCGGCAATCCGCGTCGCGAGGAATAGACATATCCCCTTGCACGCCAGTTACCGTTGTTCATAAGTCCGTAAAGCGAAGCCTCGCCTCTCATCACGGTTATGTCGCCATTGCGTCTTGTGGCTGTGGTGTCGTATCCGCCGTCAAGGTGATAGCGGTATTTATATCTGCCGTCGGACGTGAGCCACGCGGCATTGATTTGCAGAGCCATTTTGTCCGACAGTTTTTGCTCCCAAAGCAGTTCGGGCGAAAAAGTTCCGAATGACCCGCCCTCCAGAACGGCTCGCAGGTTATAAGATTTGCCTTGAAATTCGGGGCGGCGCGGCACTATGTCCACATCGGATGCCGAAGCGAAATTGCGGGCAGGCTTGAAAATACTGCCGTTTCCGCCATTACTGAGGGTTATTCCGCCTATGTTTGCGAGCGAAAACTTTCCGAGATCCACAATACCGTTTTGCGCGTTCACCATCTGCACTCCGTCATAGCTCACAGAGGTATGTTCCGTTCCCATGCTGCGTACATCTATGGTTTTCAGCCCGCCTATTCCGCCGTAGTCCTTGAGCTGCACGCCCGAGAAGTATCGCATGGCATCGGCTACGCTGTATGAATTCATGCGTCTCAGGTTTTCGCCGGAGAGAGTCTGCTGCGAAGTCATGGCGTATGCCTTGCGCTGCACGCTCACCACCGCTTCGGACAGAGCGGGAGCGGTAATGGTGTCGCGCAATGCGGGTTGCTCCTGCGCATATACGCCGGAAAACCAAAACAACAATATATATATGTATTTCTTCATCTGTTTCCTTCTGCTATAAAGGTTGGCTCGAAAGGAAACAGAACACATACGACAACACTGGCGGCACAGTTCCCCACACACCGCCTTGGGAAGAACGCCCGGGGCATGCTTCCGCCATGTTGTCCGCTCCCGTCCTCGCAGGTACCGAACAGTTATGGGCTGCGGCAGGTCTTCCGGCTCGTCATGTTTCACACCTTCTCACAGCCAACGGCTGCAATGGCTTTCATACCCGCAGGTACGGCGAAACATTGTCCTCAAGGGACATGGCGAAAGCGCACACGGCACTTTCCGAGAGACACACGGCAACGGGATTGTGCGGGATTCCCACCCGCTTCCCTTTTAATTGCATGAACACGCCCTTTCGGGGGCGGAATGCAAACCGCAGTCGGTGCAAAGTTACGGATATTTGGCTTAAGAAAAGGCTTTGCCACGAAAATTCTGTGCGCCGGCAAAACGACGCATGAGCCTGCCCCGCTAAATCTTCTTTATATAAACGTTGGTTTCCTTGGTTTCGAAACCCACGGAACGATAGAGCGTTGGCGGCAATGCGCGAAGGGCGCGACGTGAGCATAACTGTGAGTCTTCCGAGCTTCCGTGCACGCTCGAGAATGTGCATGACAAGAAATTTTCCGAACGAACGCCCGCGAAAACGGGAATCAACAACCACATCTTCTATCCACGCTTTTCTGCCAATGGGCGAAACATAGACGCACAGGCTTGCCATTCCCACAATCTCCCCGCCGCACGAAAGCAAAAACAAACAGCTTGCCTCCGAACCTGCGATAGTTTCGAGATTGCTCCGTGTGAACACGGGGCTTTCTCCGTCAAGCTGCCTCAAAAGGCGGTTTACCGCCGCAACATACTCGTCGCGGCATTCGCGCACTTCGAAAATTTCCACATTATCCATGTCATGCCTATTACAAAACGCTGCAAATCTACCACAAATCGGCAACAGCAGCGCGCACCGCGACTTAATCGGAAAATGTTAAGGTTTTTTCGCCGAACTCCATTAATATATTTCGGGAATATCGCAAAAACCGGGAAAAACACATACGTTACAAACCATGCGAAAAGCCCCAAAATCGCATTCGCTAAGTTCTTGAATATCAACGTTCCCATTTTCGCGAAAAATACAAGCCATATATTTTTAAAATACAAGGCACATATTTTGAAACAAATGCCTTGTGTTTTGAAACAAGTGTCTTATATTTTTTTGCTTCAAAATGTGTGCAGAAAAATTTACTGCTGCTTAAAAATCCAAAAGCCATGCGCCGGAACTTGCGGATTGCGCAAATTAATAGTAATTTTACCGCGACATATAAAACAGGAGAGCAATGAACATTTTACTTTTACGCAATTTTGCCGTGGCAGTTTCAATGGCAGCCGCCTCGGTTTGCTCGGCACAAAACGACATAAAACTTCCGCAACCCGACAAGACGTTGAAAACCACGCTTATCGACGCACTTCAGAACCGACACTCGGTGCGCGATTTCACAGAAAAAGATTTCAGCAACCAAGACCTCGCCACACTTCTTTGGGCTGCAAACGGCATTAACCGCGAAGACGGCAAGCGCACGGCACCGTCGGCTCTCAACAAGCAAGACGTGGAGATTTTTGTCATTCGCAAAGACGGTGCATACTATTGGAATGCGCAAACCAACACACTCGAACTGCGCAGCAACCAAGACCTGCGTTCCGCCGTGGCTCGCGGACAGGAATTCGTGGCAAAAGCCCCGCTGTCATTGGTATTGGTGAGCAACGGAGCCAAATTCGGCAACATGCCCAACAAGTTCGGACTTGCCGATGCGGGCTATGTGAGCCAGAACATCTGTCTAATCTGTTCGGCTGCGGGATGGGCTTGCTGCCCGAGGGCAACAATGGACAACGAAACCCTTGCGGAGCAACTGAAACTCACTCCCAAACAAGTGCCAATGCTCAACAACACCGTGGGATATAGTAAAAGCGCGAAATAATTCGCGCTTTTTTATTCGTAATCATCAACTGTATAATTCACAAAATCGAGCAGCGGTTTCATTTTCCTGAAAAATTTCCACAACTTTCTCCTCCCAGCCCTTCGAAAGCAGAAGATCGTCATCAACAGTGGAAACAGAGTAATCCTTAGGCTGCAGGTAACTTAAATATTGAAAATCTTTCGGAAAACCTTTGGGAGCGGTTTTCAAACGCTCCTCGCCGATAACCGGGAAAAGGCTTTTTGAATTCGTTTTTTCAACTATGTTTCTGAATTCGTCCAAATTGTCAACAATACTTTCCCTTATGGCTTTCAGCGTCTTGTTATCCAGACAGTAGCATCCGCCTGCAGCGAAGCAATTTCCGGGTTGGAAATGTATGTAATAGCCTCCGTGCATTGACTTCTTGCCGTGCGAATTGATATAAGCCCCCATGTGCAATTTGTAAGGACGCTTGTCGTTGCTGAAACGCACGTCTCTGTAAATGCGGTAAGTGCAATCGTGCGGAGAAAGCCGCCCCACCTCCGGCTCAAACTCCGAAATCCTTGCGATAAGTCCTTCCACAATTTCATTAAAAGCCTCTGTCGCGGTATCATACAGACTGCGGTGGGACTTAAACCAATCACGGTCGTTATGCTCTGCTATCTGCGCAAGAAAATCAAAAACCTTTTCGCTGCGGGAATCAACTGTTTTCTTTGACATATCGTTCTTTAGTATAAAAAGTAGGATGTTTTCAAGACCATATAAGCCTTTTTTGCAAAATTAATAAAAAGGCGGCACTTCAGACAGCCCTTAAATTTTTACGAAAACATTTTGTCAATTCAAAAAGTCGCCGTACCTTTGCGCCTTCCCCCAATAAGAAACGGGGCGGAGACAAATAAACTTTTACATAACAATTAAAAAGAACAGAGTCATGAAGAAGAAATTTATTTGCACCGTATGCGGTTATGTTTATGAAGGTACCGAAGCTCCGAAAGAATGCCCGATTTGCCACGCTCCGGCTTCCAAGTTTCAAGAAGTAGACGAAAACGAAGAATTGAAATTCGAAACCGAACACGTAATAGGCGTAGCAAAAGGTTGCGATGATGAAATGATAAAAGATTTGAACGCTCACTGGCAAGGCGAATGCGGAGAAGTGGGAATGTATCTGGCTATGAGCCGTCAGGCAGACCGTGAAGGTTATCCCGAAATAGCAGAAGCGTTCAAACGTTACGCTTTTGAAGAGGCAGAACACGCTGCTAAATTCGCAGAACTCCTCGGCGACGTGGTTTGGGACACCAAAACAAATCTCGAAAAACGCGCTGCCGCAGAATCAGGTGCCTGCTCCGACAAATTCCGTATAGCTAAACGCGCAAAAGAACTGAATCTCGACGCAATACACGACACCGTGCACGAAATGGCAAAGGACGAAGCACGCCACGGACGCGGTTTCAAAGGTTTGCTCGACCGTTATTTCGGCAAGAAATAAGCACTGTTTACGAAACAGACACTAAAAAAACGCACCGTTAAACGGTGCGTTTTTAGTGTCTATGCTCTCCTGGAAAATATTCTGGTTTCACTTTATCCAAAGGTGGTAAACATTAGTAACAGATTCGATATGAAACCCGTTTTTCTCGTAATAATGACAGGCAACACGGTTACGCTTCTGTGTGGCAACGCTTATTTTAACGCCCAAAGCCATGCGCGACAAAAAAGACTGCATCAGCTTTGAACCGATACCCTTTCCCGCCGCCTCGGGACTTACTGCCACAATGCCTATTTCCGCTTCATTTTCGTTTATCTTGTAAGTAAGCACTCCCAAAACGTGTCCGCCCTCGCTATAAACAAGAACATCCGTTGCAATCTCGCCATTCAGCGAACGTACAATCCATAATCTGTACAACGTATCGAATACGGACTTCGGGAAGTTCTCATCCAAACGATAGCGTGAGTATTTTCCGCTTTCGTAAGACAGTTGGAGCAGCTACTCCGTCAGCGGACTGTTAAGCGCGGAAGCCACACGCTCATCGTCAACAGGCGTTTCGCGTCCGCTGTTCACCTGAACGTAAACAACTTTCTCATCTGCCAGAATAACATTCTCCGACAAGCAATCGCAAGGCAGGTTAACGCCTTTCAGATAAAGCAAATCATAATGCTCTTCCCGGGCATGAGCCATTTCGCGCAGGAGAAAAGATTTGTTCAAACCGCCCTCTGCAATCAGATTTCCCACCTTAATATAAAAATTATCCGTATCCCATCGTGCCGGTACTATCATATCTGTTTCTTTTTCAAATTCATGGATTTCACAAAACCTTAAAGGCTGCAAGGAAACCCGCACCGCACATCGGAACACTGTTCGCGCCGGAGCATTCCCGCATTTCATCTCGGCAGTAAGCACAAACACCCGTGCCACAACCGCCGTAAAAACCTTTCAAAGGCAAAGTTACAAGATTCCAAGCCTCTCACCAACTTTTTAACGCCGGTAGTTTGGAAACACGTCTGAAAGAGAAAAGATAAACCATCTGATTTTTCGTATAAAACGTATCCTTGTTGGCATATATATGCACTTGAAGAAAAAAGATTTACCTTGTAGGAAAAAACATAAGGCACGTTGTAAAAAACACAAGCCATATATTTTAAAATACAAGGCACTTATTTTAAAATAAGTGCCTTGTATTTTTTGCCATTACAGACAGCTGAAACACAACAACATACGAAACGTCTAAAATACCCTTCTGTTTTGCGTTCGGGTTTTGTATATTTTCTCCGTTGTCATGGTTGCGATTGTCTGTGGCGGACGCTTTCTTACATTAAATCACGCCTGTTGTTTTGTAATGGTTCAAAGTGGGATTTGCATACATTGTGAGCATGCGCTCACGGAGGAAACTGTTGTCCTTGTTCGGAATATCTATTTTTTGCGAGGCGCGAAGCTATGTAGTCTTCAAACTTTTCTTATCCTCATCCGAATATTTCGAGGCGAAACGCGATGAGTTTTCCAACATGTCCGCAGCCACATAGTTTACGGGATACAATCTGTAATTTTTGAATATTTCGCTGTCAATGTGGCGGGCTGTAGCTTCGAATACCTCGTTTTTCTTCATGGAAGCATCAAGTTTCGAAAGCCATTCGTCTATACACGGTGCGCAATAATAGTGAACTCTGCCTTTGTAACCGTATATACCGGTGCGCATGTTAAGCAAATCGTTCTCGCGCGTCTTGACATAATCGGGATTGTCGCGCTTAAGCTGAAATTCGGAAGCCTTGAGATAGTCGCAAGGGTCGTATTCGTATGAAATGCAAAGGGGAACTATGTGGAGATCTTTGAGTCTGTCAACCACATTTCCCTCGCCGCCCATAGCCATCATCTTCAAAATGGAATCTTGTGTGCGATCGTCGGAATCTTTTGCCCTTCCCTCGCGCTGAGCAATCCAGATGTTTTCGTGCTTTTGGTTTACGGCAAAGTGCATGTACCTGCTCATCCGTGCGGAACTTGCCAAAAACTCGCGCATTTGCAGTGAACGCTGCACGATGAACGATTTGTTGACTCTGACAAGCCTGCGAATCCACGGATAAACAAGAAGGTTGTCTCCAATGGCTATCTCCACGGTACATGGGAAACGGTTTTCGAGCAGTTTCTTTGAGAGGAAGGCCGAATCGAGTACTATGTCGCGGTGATTTGATACGAAAGTGTAGCGTTTATCCGGCTCTATACAACTACTGTCCATATCCACGCCGTCGGTACATTCCTTTTCTATTTTTGTAATCAGGTCGTAAATCATAACTTCCTGCACCTGCTGATTGGTTTTGCAGGAACGAAGTTTGGCGGCAATGAGTTTCAGATCCACCCCGGGGGAACAATTGCGCGAGCACAGCCGTGAACTGCGGGTCGGAAAGCAACGCATCGTAAGCCACAGGAAGTTCCTCGGGAGTGTAGGGGCGGATTTCGTCAAATTCTTTTGGAATAACCATAAGCTTAACGATTTTTCGAGACAGTCTTCTATTATTTCCGCAAGCACACAACCTATGTCTTTTCCGTCGGCTTTGATTTGCTGTGGAATAAAACTCGTGGCGGTCATGCCGGGAGTAGTGTTTATTTCGAGCATGTTTATTTTTTCGTTTCCTTTCTCGCCCGTAAGAATGTAGTCAATGCGGATGATTCCTCTGCAACCGAGCAATTCATATATATTGAGCGTTTCTTTCTTGACGCGCTCTGTTGTTTCGGGTGAGAGACGGGCGGGAGTGATTTCCTTGACCTGTCCGTTATATTTGGCATTGTAATCGAAAAATTCGTTGTCGGTTACGACCTCCGTTATAGGGAACACGCAGGCGGTTTTGCTTGTTTTGTAGCATCCGCAGGTTATTTCCGTGCCTTTCATAAAGGATTCAACCATAACTTCAGGGGCTTTCTGCCATGGCTTTTTGAATAGCAGGCTCAAGTTCATCGGCTTCCTTAACTTTCGAAACGCCAAAGCTGCTTCCGCCGGCGTTCGGTTTCACAAAGCAAGGCAATCCGAGACGTTCCACAATCTCTTCGTTCGTGTAGCGACGCGGCTGATTTTGCGCAAAAGCACGCTGTCGGAAATGCTAACGCCAAGCGAGCGCAGGAACTGGTTCAACGCATATTTGTTGAAGGTCATTGCCTCGACAAGAACATCACTTGTGGAGTACGGCATGTCTATCAAATCAAAATATCCCTCGATTATTCCGTTTTCGCCGGGAGTTCCGTGGATGGTGATATAAGAAAAATCGGGACGAATGCGTTTGCCGCCGTCAACAAACGAGAAATCGTTACGATCAACAGGCGCAGAAGTGCCGTCATTAAGGTGAGCATTCCAATTTGTTCCGCGCACTTCAACGATATAAGTGTCGTAGGGTTGATTTTCAAGAAAAGATTTTATGCCTTGTGCGCTGCGCATAGACACATCATGCTCGGAGGAATCTCCTCCTGCCACAATTGCTATTATACGTTTCATATACGTTATATTATTTAAGCGGGAAGTGCATTCGAAGCCTGTTTCCCGCGTTGATTTTTTCTGTTTTCGTTTTTATCTGAAGTTATTTTCTATCTTGACGATGCCTCGGAAAATCTCTCCCAACGCTCCAAAAGCGTCTTGAAATCCTCGGGCATAGGAGCGGAAAAGTCCATTTCTTTCTTTAATACGGGATGATAGAAGCCAAGAGTAGCGGCGTGTAAAGCCTGACGTGGACAAACTGCAAGGCAATTCATTACAAACTGTTTGTAGCTGCCCGAACTTTTGCCACGTATTATCTGTGAGCCGCCGTAACGCTCGTCGTTGAAAAGAGGATGCCCTATGTGAGTAAAATGTGTGCGAATCTGATGAGTACGTCCCGTTTCCAAGCGACATTCCACGAGAGTTGTGTAACCGAAACGCTTCAAAACCTTATAATGTGTAACTGCCGACTTGCCAATTCCGCTATCGGGAGCGAACACACTCATCTGTGAACGGTTTCTTGGGTTTCGCGCAATATTTCCTTCTATTCTTCCTTCATCATTTCCCGGATCTCCCCACACAAGAGCCTCATAGCGTCGGCGCGTTGTCTTGTTAAAGAATTGCACTCGAGACTTGTTTTTTTTGCTTCAGGCGTTTTTGCAACAACCAAAAGCCCGGAAGTATCTTTATCTATGCGATGCACGAGCCCAACAGCGGGATCGTTTGGATCATATCCAGGATTGTCTTTCAAATGCCAGGCTATAGCGTTCACAAGTGTGCCTGTATAATTTCCGTGTCCCGGGTGAACCACCATTCCTGCAGGCTTGTTGACAACAATAACGTCGTTGTCTTCATAAACAATATCGAGCGGAATGTTTTCCGGTTCTATGCTGTTGTCATAACGCGGACGATTGAGAAGAAGTGTTACCACATCTCCGGGTTTAACCCTGTAATTGCTCTTTACGGGACGCTCGTTAACATGAACGAACCCCGCCTTCGCCGCAAGTTGTATGCGGTTGCGCGAGGTGCCGGGCAAATGAACAAAAAGAAACTTGTCTATTCTCAGAAGCTGTTGCCCTTTGTCGGCAATCATTCTAAAAATGTTCATACAGTTGACCGTTTTCGTCTCCATCATCATCGAGAACATCATCGCCCTCATAAGCATCGCAGAGCCTATTCCGCCAAAATTCCTCCATCATTCGAATTTTCGTCAAAATTTATTTCCTCTCCGTATTCCCATTCGGTTTCAAGCGAGTCTTCTTCGCTCATATCGTCATCGGTAAGTCCGTTTCCAACCACAAGCGTAAGCACAGAAGTAACCGACACTCGCGTACCTGCCACAACGTTTTTGCCATTGCTTTTCACTCCATACACCCACTCTTTTTCTCCGTTTATGTATTCGGGAGGAGTAAGTTTGAATCCGAGTGCTTCGAGACGCGATTGTGCTTCGCGAAGCGAGCTGTTGTCGGCAAGATCAAGCATTACGATAGTGGGAGGTGAGGAAGCGTTTACCGTAAGCGACACTTCTCTTCCCGCTTTCACCTTCATGCCGGGTTCTATTCCCTGATCGAGCACCGTGCCCGCCGCATAGCGAGGCACATATCCCGAGTCGGCAACGACACACACCAGTCCCGCAGCCTCAAGACTTTTACGGGCTTCGTCGTATGTCATTCCCTTGAGTCGGGGAACGGTTACTTCCTCGCCATGGCGTGAATAAATGTCCAGCCCTTTCAGTGTAAGAAATATGATGAGGGCTATGACCAAAATCATAGCCAGAATATTTCCCCACAGATAGCGGCTTGTCATTTTGTCATAAAGTTCCTTTAGCGTCATAGACAGGTGGGCGGAGTTGCTGATTGCGTGTAAATACGAACAAGAATATAAAAACACAAAAGAAGCAAAGGCTTGAGTTTCCAAACCTCCACTTCTCTTAGTTTATTGCGGATTGAAGTCCGGAATGCTTAGTTCTTTCCGTGAACTTCGTCAGAAACCGTCAGCTTCTTACGTCCTTTTGCGCGACGTGCAGCAAGCACACGGCGACCGTTAGCGGTTTGCATACGGCTGCGGAAGCCATGTTTATTTTTTCTCTTACGATTGTGAGGTTGAAATGTACGTTTCATTGTCTTATATATTTTATTTTTTAATTCAAAAGCTCGGCACGCCTTTTATGGAAAGACGCACTTTCGGGCTGCAAATTTAGGGATTTTTTTCTATTTGCCCAAAGCACGCGCAATAATATTGCCGCATATCTGCATTTTTTTACGACCCCGACCCCATAATATGCAAGAAAATCATAACTTTGCACCGTTTTTCATAAAGCAACCCCGTTTTCGGGAATTACTACAATTAGAAACACAATAATTTGAATACATAGATTATGATTAAATCACAAGACATCAAAAAAGGCACTTGCATCCGCATGGACGGCAAGCTCTATTTTTGCATTGACTTCCTGCATGTAAAACCGGGAAAGGGCAACACCATCATGCGTACAACATTGAAAGATGTTGTTTCAGGGCGTGTGCTCGAAAAACGTTTCAATATCGGTGAAGCTCTCGAGGACGTGAGAGTGGAACGCCGCCCTTACCAATTCTCTTATGCCGACGGCGACCAATATCATTTCCTTAATCAGGAAACATGGGACGATGTTGTCATTGAGCATAACCTTATCACAGGCGTTGACTACATGAAAGAAGGCGACATAGTTGACGTTGTGAGCGATGCTTCAAGTGAAACTATTCTTTATGCCGAGATGCCCGTTAAAACTGTTTTGAAAATCACATACACAGAACCGGGACTTAAAGGCGACACTGCCACTAACGCCACAAAACCCGCCACTGTCGAAACAGGCGCTACGGTTCGCGTTCCCCTTTTCATTAACGAAGGCGAGACTATAGAGGTTGACACTCGCGACGGATCATACGTAAACCGTGTGAAATAAGGACAAGACCACAAAATTTCTTTTTCATAAGCTTTCCCCGCTTTCTTTTCGCAGGAGCGGGGATTTTTATTTTCGTTTTTTCAAGCCATGACATACAGAAAAAGCCCCGTGCGGGGAAAACAAAACCGGCAGATTTCGTAAAGAAATCTGCCGGTTTTCGTTTATCTAAACGTTTGCGTGATTATCAAGCCTTGTTAATGTTGGTCTTTTTCTCACGGATACGTGCCTTTTTACCGGTAAGTGCACGCAGATAGTAAAGTTTCGCACGGCGAACCTTACCACGTTTATTTACTTCTATGCTCTCGATGTTCGGAGAACTGATAGGGAAGATACGCTCCACGCCTACGGTGCCGCTCATCTTGCGAACAGTGAAACGACGCTGGTTCAAATGTCCGCTAATTTTGATTACGATTCCACGGAACATCTGGATACGCTCTTTGTTACCCTCGACGATTTTGTATGCCACGGTTATTGTATCGCCCGGACGGAATGCGGGAAATTCTTTGCCTGTAGCAAATGCTTCTTCAGCAACTTTAATTAGATCTACCATCTTTTGTAAATAAAATTGTTTGTCGTCCCCAACGCAGCATAAACAAGCCACTCGATTTTTCTTGCCAGCGGCTACGCGGAAAGCGGTGCAAAGGAACAAAAAAATCGGGAAACTGCCAACATATACCCGAATATTTTTGCACATACGCTCTTATCTACACCAGAAATTGCCACCGCGCACCGGCGGAAACGCTTGTTTTGGGCAGTCGTTACTCTTAAATTCGGAACGAATGCCCATACGTCGCCGGGCATATTCGGCAGTTTTTTGCACACAAGGCAGATGTTCGTAGCGGAATGCCTGTTATAATAACAGAAAATCCTCGCAGCGCAAAGGGTTTCCCGTTTCGGTATTCGGAGAACAATTTTGAAGGATTTTTCACCTGCAAAAACAGCTTGAAAACGGCTGTTTTTCTCACTTCTATAAGTCATTGTATTTCAAGTATCTGGAAAAGCGAAAAATATAAGGCATATATTTTAAAATATAAGTGCCTTATATTTTAAAATATATGCCTTGTATTTTTCACAACAAGCCATGTGTGTTTTTTTCGTGTCCTTTTACAAATTGAAAAACAAGTGGAATCATGCGCATTTTCAGACATGCGGATTATGGCATGAAACGCCTTGCATCGTTCGTAATCCGAAGCTTTTTTGATTAACGGTTTCAGAAATTCAGACCACGCCTTGACATGGCAGACATACGGGGAAAGCTTTTCGGAAGCACGGGGCTGTTTCAAATAAAACGGCGTGCCGCCGCGAGGTTTCCCGACATACAACTTATATAATAAGGAAAGTGCATCCGCATAATGACCGCGAATGCACTTTCCGTAGATTTGTATTTCTTTAAGGGCTTACTTGTTGAGTTTCCAAGTGGCTCCATCCTTCGTGTCCTTTACTTCGAAACCGAGACGCGCAAGTTCGTCGCGAATACGGTCGCTCGTAGCCCAATCTTTTGCAGCTTTGGCTTTCTGGCGAGTTTCAAGCAACAAATCAACTGCCGCACCGAACGATTTTTCCCTGCCTTCGTTTGAAGAAGCCTCCTTGCGCAATCCGAGAACATCGAAAGCGAACGCCGAGAACAGCTTTGTCAGTTCCACGAGAGCATCGGGCGCTATGGTTTTCTGCCCGTCAGCCAATTGGTTTATGGTATGACAGGCATCAAACAGGTGGCTTATCAATATAGGTGTGTTGAAATCATCGTTCATTGCCTCATAGCATTTATCTTTCAGTGCCTCAACATCTTTTAAGAGTGATTCCGCCGCCGTCTTTGGGCGTTATTCTCGAAAGATTTGCGTATGCGTCCATCATTCTGTCAAGTCCCTTCTTGCTCGAAGCCAATGCCTCGTTTGAGAAGTCCACTGTGCTGCGATAGTGAGCCTGGAGAATGAAGAAACGAATGGTCATGGGCGAATAGGAACTTGTAAGCTTGGGATGATTGCCCGTAAAGAACTCCTCGAGAGTTATGAAGTTGCCGAGACTTTTGCCCATTTTTTTGCCCGTTCACGGTTATCATGTTGTTGTGCATCCAATAGCGAACCATCTCATCGCCTTGCGAAGCCACGGCTTGCGCTATCTCGCATTCGTGGTGGGGGAATACGAGGTCGAGACCGCCTCCATGAATGTCGAAATGGTTTCCGAGATATTTTCTGCCCATTGCGGTGCACTCGGTGTGCCATCCCGGGAATCCGTCGCTCCATGGCGAGGGCCAGCGCATTATATGTTCGGGCTGCGCTTTCTTCCATAAAGCGAAATCAACCTGATTGTGTTTCTCGCCAATACCGGCAAGGTCGCGACTTTCATTGATTATGTCGTCAAGATTACGCCCCGAGAGCACGCCGTAATGGTGTTTGGTGTTATATTTCTCAATATCGAAATAAACACTGCCGTTGCTTTCATAAGCAAAACCGTTATCGAGAATTTTCTTTACCAGTTCTTCCTGCTCTATAATGTGTCCCGTGGCATGAGGTTCGATGCTGGGCGGAAGAACATTGAGAGCCTTCATGGCATCATGGTAACGGTTCGTATAATATTGAGCCACTTCCATGGGTTCAAGCTCTTTTCAAGGCGGGCTTTCTTCTCTATTTTATCCTCACCTTCGCAAAGTTACTACAAAAAAGTGAAATGCGGAAAGATATAGTGATAGAATTGAGTTACAAGGGTTTTGGTTGAAGTGGCGATAATTCGTGAAGCCATTACAATCCTTGCCGAAATCCGCCAAAAT
>VOFC01000505.1_pt1 | contig 46721 bp, 52 predicted proteins | sample 5384161 | NCBI WGS metagenome assembly VOFC01 (sample SAMN12384722, study PRJNA508395) | human gut metagenome | isolation source: healthy gut B | host: Homo sapiens | reverse complement strand
TGCGCGGCGACCGCGCGCGCCACACGGAAGGCAGTGGTCTGGGCCTGTCCATCGCGCAGAGTCTGACCGAATTGCAGGGCGGCACGTTCCGCATCGAGATCGACGGCGATCTGTTCAAAGCCGTCGTGACCTTCCCGCGCGCGCGCGCCGAGTCGGCACAGCTATGAAAAAGCGAAAGCTGTTGGCAGCGTTTTTTCTGCTGCTTGCTGCCTGCGTGCTGGCTCTTTGCATTGCCGCCATTCGTCGCGCGCGGCTCCTGCCGTCGGAAACCGGAATTTCTGTTCCCATTTTCATGTACCACGCTGTCGGTAACGACTGCTGGGGCGAGGAAAGTCTATTCGTAAAGCCGGAGGAGCTGGAGAAGCAGCTGCAATATCTGTCCGAAAACGGCTACGAAACGATCTTTTTGAAGACCTCGCCCACATCGAGCAGTATGAAAAACCGGTGATGCTGACCTTTGACGACGGATACGACGATAATAGCACGAATCTGCTGCCGCTGCTGCAAAAATACGGCATGAAAGCAACGATCTTCCTGATTGCAGGCGACATCGGAAAAAGGCACAAGCTGACACGGGAACAGATTTCGGAATTGGTTCAGTCCGGACTGGTCAGCATCCAGAGCCACGGATGGAGCCATCGGAATATGGCGAATTTGCCTCCTTTGGAACTGCTGTTGGAGATGGCGCGCAGCCAGAGCGCCATTGCAGCGCTCACCGGACGGCCCCCCACCGCGCTTTCCTATCCGAATGGAAGCAGCAATGAGCGCGTAAGAAAAATTGCCGGATGGTTTTATACCTACGGCGTCCGTACTTATGCAGGCGTCTATGTAACCGGCCGCGACCCACTGCTGATCGAGCGCATCACCGTCAGCCGCGGTACGCCGCTGGAAGCGTTCAAAGCCGCCTGTCAGACGGCAGATGTATCAGAATAAGCAGTACAATTTCCAATTTTGCTTATTCACAGAAAGAGCCGCTGCAAAAGCAGCGGCTCCCCGTCTTCACCTCCGGCTTCCGGAGAAAAAAGACTTACTTCATGTTGCGCTCGTAGGACTCGATCATTTTCTTAGACGTGTGACCCATAGAATCGTCAGAGTCGAAAACCCTTGCGGCGTCTGGCTTTTCTGACTGTTCAGCCAAATCACGGGTGATGTGACCCGTGCGGCTTTCGAGTTTCCGGAGGTACTTTTCCGTCGTTTCCCCGTGAAGATCTTGACCTGAAGCAGCATAGTCGTGTCGTCCTTCGGTGTCACGAAGATCTTGCTGATATACTTGTCGATGAACTCCTTTGTGATGATTCCCCTGCGCCGCGTCGCGCTGGGCATTCGTCAGGACTCTGCGGATTTCGTCGATCTTTTGCTTGAAGGCGTCTCCCTCGGCGGCTGTCTGCTCCAGTTCTGCGATTTCCTTTTCGGCTTCTTCTATTTCACGATTGCAGTCAGCAGTCATCTTCTTGAAATCCGCGTTCGTAATACTGTCGTCTGCGGCAAGCTGCAGGAGCTTATTCTTCTTCCGGTTTGCCTGATCGATGATGTTATTCTGCTGTTCGATCTTTTTCCGGAGCGAGCCGTGCTGCGTCAGCTCGTTATACATACGGATATATTCTTCCACCATCGCATCGGCATCTGCCGCCGTGTCACGGAACACCTCGAACAGAAGCGGCTTGATCTCGCTTTCGTAGATGGCAAAGGATTTACAGGAATCCGCGCCGTTTTTGATCTTGCCGGAGCAGAGCCATTTACTGTTCTTTCTCCCGCTCTTGTCCTCGGATTCGCGGCGGTAGTAGGGCTGCCCGCACTCCGTACACCATAGCTTTCCTGTCAGGAGATTGGCGTGGTTGCAAACACCCTGCCGAGCTTTCACGTCCTCGCTGCGCTTTTTTAGGACGGCGTTCGCCGCATCCCAGATCTCCTCAGACACAATTGCCGGTACGATCTCGCCCGTCTCGTCCTTGAACATCACCCATTCCTCCGGCGGGAGGAATTTCTGCTTCTTCGTGAACATATCCACGACCTTGACCTTGTTGCCGACGTAGTAGCCCTTGTATTTGGGATTGGAAATCAGGTTGGACATGGTGGTGTGCGCGATTTTTTTGCCGTTGTGGTTGCGATAGCCCTTGTCCCAGAACAGTGTCTCTAACTGTTTCATCGAATACTCACCGGTTGCGTAGAGCTCAAATAGCTCCCGCACCATCGGCGCTTCCGTTTCGTCAATGACCAGCTTTCCGTCCGCTTTTGTGTAGCCGAAAATGCGGCTGTTGCCGAGTACGACGCTCGACTTGATGGCCTGCTGATGGCCGAATTTCACGCGTGAGGACAGCTTGCGCAGCTCGTCCTGCGCGATAGACGACATGATGGACAAGCGCAGTTCGGCATCCTCATCGAACGTGTTGATGTTGTCGTTCTGGAAGAATACACCGACACCGTAGCTCAAAGCTGGCGCGTGTACTGGATGGAGTCAAGCGTGTTTCGGGCGAAGCGGGAGATTTCTTTGGTGATGATCAAGTCGAATTGGCCTTCGGCGGCGTCTTCGATCATGCGGTTGAAGTTTTCGCGCTTCTTCGTAGAGATACCGGACAAGCCCTCGTCAATGTACCCCGGCACGAATGTCCACGGGAGATTCCTTCGGATCAGATCCTCATAGTAGGAAACCTGATTGCCCAGTGAGTTTAGCTGCTCATCACTCTCAGACGACACACGCGCATAGTAGGTCACGCGCAGCGGCAAATCGTAAATGGACTTTGTTCTTAGCTCCATTCTGATCGTATGTATGTCCATTTGGTGCGCTCCTTCGTTTTTCGTTTTATCATGTTTTTTCTACCATATCACACCTGCGCGAAACAAGCAAGTGTGAGTTTCTGACAGGAGCATCATGCCTGGATGTTCCTGCCAGCCTCGTTGGAGGAGGACGGCGTCAATGTGCTGATTTTGTTTTTCATGCGGTTGCGTTCCGTCTCCGTAATCAGTCCGGCTTCAAACAGAACCTGATTGTAGTAACTCAGCCAGAGCTGTTCGGCAAGCTCTTTCTTTGCCTGCTCCGGCGACGGTTTCCTCTGTGTACTGATGCTGTCCACCTCCTTTTTGTTGTAAGTATTCCCAGCGGGAATTGGAATCATGCAGTTCTTCTTCGCCACCCCCAACGTCTACATCGTGTCCATTCGCATTTCTTCGTGATCGTCCTCGGCATGACCGAGGGCGGTTTTCTTTTGCCGGAGCTTCTTGCGGCGCTTGCTGTCGATCTGTAGCGCTATAGTCGTTCCGTCGTGCTGCGGCGCATCATCCGTCATCTGCTCCACAGCACGACCAAGACGCACAGCGCCGCGCACAAGATCACCGCCGTAATCGAGATCCACGCGCAGGTGATGATCTTCTTCTGTGCCGTCTGCTCCATACCCGAAAGCTGATTCTTCGTATCGTTCAGGATCGTGGTCAGGGCGTTCTTCGTAGTCTCGGTCAGCGCCTTGCAGCCGGAAGAATACTTCTCGTTCAGGCTCCCAGCCTGTCTCGAAAATTCCTCTGCACTCATCTGCATCTCGGTCAAGGTCTCCTGTGCGTCCTCTCTCGTTAGGAGCGTTTTCAGGTTTGCATCCAACTGCATCTGCTGCCGAAACAGCCTGTCCTGCATTTCGAGCAGCGCACTCCAGTTCCGCTCCGTGACCATCACGCTGGGTTCCAGCCGTTGTGCCTCGTCCATCAGCTTTTTGTGCTGCGTCAACATTTCTTGTGTTGTCATTCTCCGTTCTGTATCCAAATTCCGCCTCCATATTTTCTTTCAGGTATTTTTCTATGTGCAACTTGTTATCACGGCACTTGCGCCCATCCGGCGTGACGTAGGTGATGTTCTTGCGGCTGTCCGTCCACGTGGCGTCGTAACCCTCAGAGCGGAGCAAGATCAGAAATTCTTCACGATTTCCGGCACAGCGCATACACTCGTCGATCACGCGCATCAGCTCAAACTTCCAGCTCTCGCCCTTGAGCGCCGTGTAGTATTCCGCATTGGACATTCCACGCGACTGCCGCTGCTCATCTCTCTGGAATTTCGGCAGCCCCAATTCTTCGCAGATCTGGTCATTGCAAACGCGCAGCGCCTGAATCTGCGCATCCGCCATATGTACTTTTTTACCGGTTTCAAAATTGACGCTGTTGATGATACAGTGGGAGTGAATGTGTTCGCGGTCAAAGTGGGTGCAGACCAAAACTTCACAGCCCTCGAAGTATTCTGCCAGCCGCCGTGCGGCTTCGTGCGCCGTGCGCGGGTCAACATCTGCGCCCTTCGGGAAGCTCTGCACCATGTGATAGAACATCACACCGCCGTCCTTGTGGTGCAGCAGCTTCGTACTCAGGAATTCGTCGAACGCCGTTTCCGGCTGACAGTCAATACCGCTGACGAGCTGCTGCCCATCCCAGAGCGTCTTGCTGAGTTTGGAAACGTAGCGCATGACACTTTTCATACAGCCGCGCGTCTGCGTCCCCTTTTTGTAATTCACGAAATGGACGATTGCGATTTGACTGCACCCCCTTCCTGCATTTCCCGCAGAGCGGTATTGATTTTTGCGAACTCGTGCGCGGCAGAATCCAGATTGGCGAACTGTACTTTCCCCATGTTCGCCAGCACAGTCAGCTGGTTGAGGTTGTTGCCAATTGCCTTCTGCTGCCGCAGGACTTCTTTCAGTCCATCAAGAATGATGATTTTCTTGCCCAGACAACAACTGATTACATAGTCGCTCTGGCTCATGTGCGCCTGAACCGCTTTTTCGGCGGATTGTCTCTAAGTCTTGTGCTGAGATTCGAATGCTGAATTGTTTATTTTTTCCATATTTTCCTCCGTTTTCGCATGAAGTGGGTATGGGCTTCTGCCCGATATTTGGGGCATTTGGCAGGACGCCGGGACACCAGCGACTAGCCAAATGCGATGCTGGCTCCTCCCGAACGGGAGGATTTTTTTCCCCGCTGCGGCGGGACTTTTCTGCATTGGGCTGGCGTTTGCGCCTGTGTTTTTTTACATTGCCCGCACGTCGGTGCAACGTGGGCTTTTTCTGCCGCGCCGCGCACACACCCGCTGTCGGGGCAGAAAGCCGCACACAGCGGCGACACGCGCCTCACGGCGGCGAACGGTGCCCGCTGCGAAAGGGTGCAAGGATGCAAAACCGTTCAAGGCGTTACCCCCTTGCCCTCTTGCTCCGGCAAACGCCAGAGCCATTGGTCGGCGCGGCGCTCCGAAAGAATGCCGAGATTTCTCTTTGCAATTTTCAGCGTCCGCTCTGAAATGCCGAGCTGCTTTGCAAGCGCAAGGACTTCTTCGGCTGGTCTTGGCTGCGTCAGAAACCTGCGCAGCTCGTCTTCCATCTGCATGGTCTTTGTCTGCACCTGCCCTGTGCCGTTCAGGATGTTGTCAACGGTCGCGTCGCAGAAGCCCTTCCACTGAAAGCCGTGCTCCGGATGAAGTTCAAATGCAATGGCTGCGCCCTCCGGGGCAAGACTGTTCTTGTCCTGCGCGACAATGCGGAGCGCATCGCCGCTTTTCAGCCGCCCGACGATCAATACGCTTCTGGCCGAAGCGCGGAAGTCGATAGAGCCAAGACCGCGATAGCCGGATTTCAAGCCCTGCGCCTTGTTCATGTGTCCAATCAGAATGACGGCGCATTGTGTGCGCTCCGCCATCACGGAAAGTCGTTTGAGTACCGGACGCACCTCATTTGCACGGTGCATATCCACATCGCTTCCGAGGTACGCCTGCAGCGGGTCGAGCACGATCAGCTTTGCCCCTGTCCTGCGGATCGCTTCTTCCAGCCTTGCGTCACAGAGTGTCAGCTCCCGTTTGCCCTCGTCGATGACCAGAACGCGTGTGCAGTCTGCGCCTGCACTCTCTAACCTCGGCTTGATGGTGTCCGCCAGACCGTCCTCGGCGGTCTGGTAGATCACGTTCATCGGCTCCGCTGCCTGTTCGCACTCCGGCAGCGGATCGCCGCGCGTCAGAGCTGCAATGACTGCCAGAATGAAGCTCGTTTTTCCCTCGCCGGGGTCGCCTTGGAGGATCGTCAGCTTGCCCAGCGGGACGTACGGATACCAGAGCCACTGCACCTCCTCCGCATTGATTTCGCTCATGGAAATCAGTTTTAATGGTGTGTTTTCTGTCAAAAAATCTCCTCCGAATCAAAAAGTAAAGGTGCGTACCACGTTTTTCGCGGCACGCACCTTTCTACTTGTAGTATGGAGATTTTTCTGATACACTCAGAGTAATAGCAGACAAATAAAAATCATTTGCGGACAGGTTTTCAAAGGAGAAGCGTATGTTTCAGTCCATTACGTTTTATGTTGGAGAAAAAACGCTTGGCATTTACGGAGAAGCATTTCCGCTGGGAACGCTGACAACGGAGATTTTGAATATCACGCCAGAGGAATACCGAGCGCTTGACGGCCGCTTGAAATCTGCGATAGAAGGTATGGCACTTTATGAGAAAACGCACAAGCAAACCGACTGGCATCGGGCCAATGAACAGATGCTCCGCCTGAATGAAGCACTCTGCCGCCACCGTATTTTTCGTCTAATTCAGACGGACTCGTACATTTTGACGGAGGCGAAGCAGCTCACAGAAATGCCGATTGCAGAGGGTGATCCACTTGAAATGGATGCGCACGACCGCGAGATTTTACGTCAGATCTGTGCATATGAAGACTACTTGGAAAATCCGAAGAAATACGGCAGAATCAAAAATCCGGAGGAATTGAGCGAGACGCAGCGGGAATGGTATCTGAACTTGTATCCGCCCATTCCGCCGAAGCCGGAGGCGAAAACCCCGGCGCTGCTGATCGCACCTGTGCCGTTAGACCTAAAGTGGCAGCTCTATAAAGCATACTGCATGAACTATGCGCAGGTGCTTAAAGATGTTGCCTCCGTCTGTCAGACGCTTCGTGCGTTTATTCGGGAGTCGCTTTCCAGACTTGAACATCTGTCGCCGAATCAATATATCGCGGCTCTTAATGGATTTTTCTTTCCGGAATTCCGGCACAAGTGGATCGCCAATCCGATAGAAGGCAGCGGAAATTATACACTTTTTGATGATGTCAGAATCCATCTAGTGCCGAGAGAAACAGCACCGGATTCGGGGCAATTCAGGGTTTGAATACTACGAAACAGAGCATTTGCAAACGCTTTTGAAGCTGGATTTCTATAAAGGACTGGAAACTGGACATCTGATTCGGAGGTGTGAACTATGCGGCAGGCTCTTTCTGCTGCAAAAGGGCTATCATACAAAATACTGCGATTCCCCGAATCCGGATAACCCGCGCTATTCCTGTGCGCAGCTCGGGTACCGGACGCGCGGCGTCAAAGAAACAGCAGCGGACAGTCCACTGACGCAGGCACTTTCCCGCTGCTATCAGCGTATCGACAAGGACAAAGCCCGCGGCATCATCACGGCAGAGGAGCAGATGCGCCTGCGGGCAAAGGCAGAGGAGCTTTATCACGAAGCGCGAACACAGCCAGGGATGCCCTACGAAGCCTTCAACGAATCCCTGGCAACCAGGAATCTATATCCGCTCTGCGGTGTACAGCGCAAAAGCAAGCCCGTAGGACGCCCAAGAAAGCAAAACTGACAGTGCTGCGCGAGGAGGTGACAGCCTATGACAAATGAAGAATTGTATCAACAGTATCTCAGCGGCGACGCGGAAGCCTTTGAACGGCTCTATCTGCAAATGCAGGGGTTCATCGCATCTGTTGCGAAGGACGCGGCGCAGAGCTTTGGCTGTGCGGACAAAGAAACGCTGGACGAGCTGTGTGCCGAAGGTGCTTTGGAGCTTTGTGAGCGCCTTTCTACTGGGGAGTATGACGAAGAACGTGGAAAACTGACTACATATCTGCATCCGTTTCTGCGCGGCAAGATGTATCGCTATTTGGAAGAAAATATCGGCGTTATAGCACTTCCCAAGGACGAAATGCAGCGCCTAAAGCAGGCACAGCGGCTGCACATAGAGGAAAACCTTTCTCCGGGTGAAGTTGCACAGGCGCTCGGTGTTTCCGCAGAAAAAGCTGCGCAGTTGATCGGCTACGAAACGAAGTCACTTTCTGTCTCTGCGCTTTCAGAAACTGATTCGGACGATGATCCGCTTGCGTGGCTGCTGCTCGACCAGCACGCTCTCACGCTGGAACAGGCTGTTTACCGGCAGGTCTGCACGGAAGAACTGGAGCGGCTTTTCCACACGCTCAGCGCGAAAGACCGCGCGATCCTCGGTCATACCTATGGCGTATTCGGCTACGAGAAGCTGTCTGCGGACGAGCTTGGCCTGCGTGAAATGCTCTCGACGGACGGCGTAACAAAAGCCAGAAAAGCCGCATTGGAGCGCCTGCGCAGCCGGTATCCCGGCAGCGGCCTGCATCTCTGGCGGGATGTGTATCATGCGCTGAAAGATATTTCAGATATCTGAAAAGCATACTGTTTCTCGACGGATTTTTGCAGACGCGGTATTCAAAAAGAGAAGGGCCAGAGGAAAATTCCTCTGGCCCCGATGGTTTATTCGCGCGGATATGAAGTATTTATCAGCGGCATCTGTCTCAAAAAGCTCTGGAAAGAGGGCAGCATGAAACTAATTTAAAATAGTCAAAAGATCCACTAAATGGATCTTTTGCGCTGCAAGGGTATGATTGTGTGCCGGATTCTAAAGAAATCTGACATTTGCCCCGCCCATACCGAGCGCGGTCTTGATGCCGATGCCGCTGTAATCTGCCCAGAGCAGGATAGCGCGCCACAGTTCCGCCAGCGGAACAGGAAGTCTGGAGTCCAGCGTAACCTTTCCGACGAATGCCGGAATATACACGTTTTTTAGATGATATCGAACGGTCTTCAATGTGTAATCGCGGATATAAATGCCGCTTTCCAGCATACACAGTGCGTCCGGGTCACAAAGCGGATATTCCTCACAAAAACTGTTCCAACGATTCACAAGACTTTGCAGAATCAGCTTTTCCTGTGGAAAAATCACATAGCGTCCGTTTTGCTTGAACGAAGCGGCGCTCCAAACTGAATTTCCGTGCACGAAGGAATGGTCTGGCGTGCCTGTCGGATGATGTCTTCAAATTGAATCTCTGTTTTTGGCAGTTTGGAAACAACAGAAATCTCACCTGTGTGCAAGGAAATCGTTTCAATCGATTCTATAACCGGAGCAAATAGCTCAGACGCCTCCGTACTCAGAAGATGGATATTCCATATAGACGTATCCTTTTCTTTATCAAACGTTACGAACTGAGAAATCGGGTGGTCCTGCTGACTGTGAAGCGCTTCCGCTGCGGCAGAAGGAATCTGCGTCAGCAACCACGCATACAGCTTATAGCCATCCGACGGCATAAGCCGGGCGGACAGTTCTAACTGGTAAGTCGTTATCAAGAGAGCTTCACCTCGCACAGACCATATGGATACAATTCACCTTCGTAAAGCGCATATTTTATAGTTCTCGGCGAGATACCATCCGCGCGGTCTTCTTCGTGTCGGTGCTTGCGGAACGAGCGGCTCAGCTCATTGATTGCCACTTGCAGTCCGTCCTTTTCGCCGAGGTACGGATATGTAAGCGTTTTGGAAAAGAAGCCCACGCCGCCGCCCAAAAAGAGCGTGTTGTCATAGGAAACTTCTGCCGCATGACGCGGCGCTGTAAAATGGCGCAAATAGGCCTTCTCGTAGAAGCTGTCAAACGTCCGAATGCTGCGCATCAGGCCCTCTGCCGTAATTTTCTGATGCAGTACCGACTGATCGAGCGTCAGTTTGAAATGAAGCTTCGTTCCGGGACGGATACACTCGCGGCAGAGGTTGATCTGGTGCGTCTGCCCATTCGGATCTGCATCTGTTTTACCGGCAAGGATCATGCAGGTGTCGCTGACCGGCAGGCTGTCCGAAATACTGAGGCCGCGCAGGATACTGTTCACTGCGTCATCCAGTACCATGTCGTTCCAATCCTTCTTGAGTTTCAGCGTATGGAGATATGTCCCTTCCGGAAAGCCCTTGCGCGTATCGCCAAACGCAGAATGTGGAGAATTGTCCGAAAGAATCCAATCAGTAAGAATCGCGGTACGGAGCGCACCTTTTACACTGCTTCCGGGAACATAGACGCGGCCGTCTGCTCCGCGCACAAAGGCGTTGATTTCCTTCAGAGAATGCTCTGCGTCGAGCGCGTCTGCGGCAGCGATGCTGTAGCGGCTGACAGCGCGGATATCGTTCAGACTCAGGCAGCATTCTGCCGTGAGAAACCGGTAAAGATCCGTCTGCGCCCCCAGCATGAACTGTGTGTACTTATCTTCCAGCTTCCGTTCCAGCAGCAGATGAAAAAAAACTTGTTTCATCTAACAGCATCACTTCGTCGCAGGATACTCTGGCAAAACGCGGCGTTAAAAAGACATATTCTTTTTTCACATAGCTTTTGCCGCTGCCAACAAAAACACTGGAGCTTTTGCAATCAGCGTCAGATCGAATACCTCCAGTTGTCCTTCGTGAATCATAACGATACCCCCAGCAGAACAGGAGCTGAATAGCGGTAGACAGGATGTTTTCCGCTTTCTCCGACGTTAAACAGGCCGCCGGAAAACTTCCGCTTCAAAACAGACCCTGCGGCAAGAAAATACTGCGTGTCCTTTTTCTGCGGCTCGGCTGCATAGGTTTCAGATTGAATAAAGCCGCCTCAGCGGGGCAGCTGATAATAGGCACCTTCTAAAACAGCTTCGAGGTCTTCCGTTTCGGGCAGCGCCGTCGTCAGCAGCAGATAAGAGTTGCTTTCCCGCGCAAGCGCGTCATGCAGCCACTCGGTCTGATCGTCGAATGGCTCGTCCAGAAAAATCACATCCTCGATTTCAAAAGAACCATATCCGGCGCTGGTCTTCCCGCCGATCCCGCTCATGCCGAGCAAACGGAGCAGCGTTTTATAATAGGGGCCGTCCTCCTCCGGGCAGCACAGCATGAACCACAGGCCGCAATCTTCAAAGAACCGGAACACGCCGACCTGATACGGGTTAGCGTCCTCACCGTCTGTAACAGCCGCTTTCGTGTAATCCTCATGCACGCCGAAGCCTTCCGCTGTTTCTGGAACAAATGCGGCCCCGCCGTGTACGGACACAGAAAATCGCTCAAAGGCATGCACCGGGAGCCAGCGCAGCTTTTTCATGGTCTTTCGCTGCCTTGCCGGAAGCTCCTCGGATGAGGGCGCATGGATAAAGGGCTTTGGAAGATAGAATGTATCGCCGCAGTAAGGCATGGCGTCGGAAAGCGTCAATTCCCCGCGCCGGACGGCTTCACAGAGCCGTGTCACGCCTGCTTCACCTTCTGCGTGCAGAGCAGTATGGCAAAGCGCTGAGAAGAGCGTATCGGCGCGGAAGGTTTCTTCCGATGCGTAGAGCGACATTGCAGCGTCGGACAATCCGAAGTGGACAGGTGCGGTGAACCGGAGACTAAACAGAAAACAACTCATAGTTTGCAACCTCCTCAAAGAGGCCCGTCAGAGAAGCCGTATCCGCGTCACAGGCAACACCGGTCAGGCGGAAGTTCGTGAAGCTGACTCTGCCGCTGCCGCGTGAACCATGTCCGCCGAGATAGTCCAATTGCAGCAGCTTCATGCCCTTTGCAAGCAGCGCCAGATCCTTCTCCGCCTCCGACATACCGGAAAACTCATAGACGATATTCACGCCGAAACTGGTTCCCGGCACGACGCGCTCGATCTGGCGCGGATTTGCAACAGAATTGATCCGGTTGATGGCGTTTTCAAATTTCACCTCGGTCAGGCCAACCGCTTTCATCTGCTCTTTATTATTGACAAAGCAATCGGCAAACTGGAGCCGCGCCGCTCTGACCGGGTCAGCACTTCCGAACAGGCGCAGGATCGGTGCTTCGTCGTTCTTGAAATCCGGCATATGTTCGATGTCACCGGAAAAACTTCTTGCCAGCAGCGTGCGGAGCTTTCCCTTGAGGCTGCTGCCGGGAACGATTGGATTTCCCGTGAGCGTATCGCGGACAACAGGACTGTCGACCGCACCGATCGCGGAAAAGGCGCCGGAGGCGCCGATATGCATACCGGTTCGGACGATCAGATCACACTGAATCAGAATTTTCCCGTACATACTTACGCCTCCTTGCCGCCGTAGTAGCGATGATACGCTACCAGCGCTTCCATATAGTGTGCAAATGCGATCAGAGTCTCGCGATTTGTGCCGATGCCCTTGAGATATTGCAGAAGATGTGCCTTTTCGACAAACACCTTCGTTGCAGGATCGCGCCCGGCTTCATATGCTGTGCGGATGCGCATCATGCCGATACCCGCAATGCTCTCCTTTGTCAGTTCCGGTTCGGTACGGAGCCGCTCGGCGTCATAGATGCCGCTGACGAGACTCAGGAGGTTCCGGATTTTGCTGGTTGTAATCACTGGGCGCTGCCCGCTCATTTCGCGCATGATCGCGTCAGCTCGGTCAATATAGTCATCCGGGACCTTTTCAGCCTGAATTTCTGCGAGCGGCTGGTTGTAAGCCGTGCGCTGCTGTGCGCCATACCCCGAACGCTGCGGCGGACGGGACTGTCCGCCGCCAGAATAGCCGCGGTTGTAGCCACTGTAGCTGTTATTGTTGTATGCCATCTGTATCCCCCTCCCGGTTCTCATAGACATGAAGATAAATTGCCGTGATTAACTCGGCGCGGTCTGTTTTGTTCAGCGCCCAGCGGTACATCTTGTCTGCAAACGTCCGGTACGCGCCAAACGCGGGCGATGTGCGCGGCGGCTCCAGCCGGGCAAGCAGATAGGCATATCTGGCGAGCTGTAATTTGCCGTCCTTCGGGTCCTGCGCCGTGCGCAGAAGGTCGAGCGTCCGATACAAAAATGCAGTTCCACGCTCTTGACCGCGCGCGCCGAAAAAAGCCTCTAACGCAGCCTTTTTCTCGCCCAGCACGCGCCCGGTAAACGTGTTCCAGCCATAGCAGTGTGCGCTTTCAAAAAGGCAGACTGCATCTTTGTCCGGTTCCTGTTTTGCAAGGTCTTCCAAATCGCCGGAGGCGGCCGCCGAGAGGCGGACCGGGTAATGATCGTCCACCAGAGCAAGTCCCGCGCTGATGGTAAGCGCGCCGCAGGAAAAGGCTGTGAATGCCTGCCGGATGCGAAGCGCAGCCTCTACAACATCATTCCATGCGCCAAGTAAAAACACATCATCGCCGCCGGAATAGACGACCGTCACGGCAAGCGCCGGCTTGCTTTCAAAGCGTCCGGAAAGGATATCGTTGATGTAGCACTTAAAGAACAGGGACATCTGCCGGGAAAACGCCGCTGTGCGTGAGATGGTAACGAAATGCTCCCGTTCCTGCGCAGTTGCTTTTTCCGGGCGCTCAAAGCCTGAGACAAACGCCTGACCCAGATTGTCCACGTCCATCCGGCACACGCCGATGCGTTTGACGCCGTTAGCTTCCTGCGCAAGCGCTTCTATGCTGTTGCTGAAGGCATAGTCGCCGACGTAGAGGCGCGTACTGTATTGAAGCCCGGTATAGGCTTTGTTTTTGGAATAAATTCTCGTCACAGCTTCGCCGCCGTTTAACCGGCTGCGGGCTGTTTTTTCGTCCAAAAAGGTGACGCCAATCATGCCGTCCACAGAAGGAAGTGTAAAATCGGCGGCGTCCAGCTGCGCAGGACTTACAAAATAGATGTCGCAGCGCTGAATTTTCTCAGACAGCGAAACGAACAGCCGGCACCAGCTGCACCGTCCGTCCTGAAGGCTGTCTGTGCGTCCGCAGATTTTGCATTCACGTCCGCCGTCTGCGTGGCTGCTGTTGAGTTTTTGAAGCGCCGCTGCGTCATAGCGGTGCAGCTTGTGCCCAGCCAGCGCGGAGGATACGCGCCGGAACATGTTCTTGTAGGGACTGCGCTCTGCAGGGAAGTCGACCAGCTCGTTGCCGCTGCACGGGGTATATCCGTGCGCGAGGAACAGCGAAATGCCAAACTGCTCGGAGAGCCAGTCGTTGAAGCACCGGTTCCAACGTTCGATCGCTGCCCGGACTTCCGCTGTGTTCGGCAGGAGCATATAGCAGTGTCCGCCGCCGGTATAAAGAAGGTTCGCCCGTCCGACGCCGCAGAGGGAAAGCAGCTCGTCCGCGTAATGCTCCATCGCAAGTTCAAGAAAGAACGAGCGGCTTCGCAGGGAACGCAGCGCCTTTTCAGATGCGACAGTGTAGATGAATTTCTGGATGCCGGAAAAATCCGCCGAGTAAAGAAGAAACGCCTGCTCGTCCATGAACTGCTTTTCCTTGTCGAAAAGGCGCTTTCTGAACTGCGTTTCCTGTTCTGCCGCCAGATACTCGCTGATGCAAACGCCGATGGCGGCAGTGGTCTTTAGATGGTCAAAGAGTGAAATATCCGGGCTTTCCGCTGTGTTAGTGCTCGATGGGAAGGCGCTGAGGTAGCTTTCCAGCAGACACAGCAGGGAGTTGAGCCACTGCTCCGTGCGCGAAAGCTCCGCGAGTCTCGGTGCCAGCGCGTCCACGGCTGCCTGATACTGCGCCGCCGTCAGAGCATCCAGATTTTCAAGCGGCAGATGCAGCGCGCCTGTCTGCAAAGCAGGCGAAACGGCTTTTCCGGGATGCTCGCCGTTCATATGGGAAAACACGGGCACAAGCGGCAGATAGCGCCGGAAACTTGTTTCTTCCGTGTCTATGCTGCGCCGGTCGGCAGCGGCGGAGATATTGTCCGCGATGCAGGCGATCCACGCGATGCTGCTGTCCGCAGGCTGCGCGGCGCGCAGTGCAGCGGCATGGTGCAGGCGGACGCAGTCGAGAATGTCCCGGTCATCCTGCCAAAGCTTTTTCAGGTACGCATAGCCGAGGCTGCTGTGATCGCCGGTTTGTCCGCCCGCACGCAGCACCGGCTTACCGATGTCGTGCAGCAGACAGCCGAAGCTGACGCGCACGCTTTCTTCTCTCAACGTGTCTCACGCTCCTTTTTTGTCAGTTGTCCCCTGTCGGGGATGTGAATGGTTTCTCCAACAATTTCTGCAATGTAAACACAAATGGTTTTCCGTCCCCTTGCGGGGTGTGGGTTGTTTCGCTAAAAATTGTACAATATGACGATTGACAAAAGTTTCCGTCCCCTTTGCGGGGTGTAGGTTATTTCAAGGGCGTTTTTCTCAAACGATTTTTACCAGCTAAGTTTCCGTCCCCCTTGCGGGGTGTGGGTTGCTTCATGGCGTATCCTCACAGAATTTCAAGGAAAAGCAGTTTCCGTCCCCTAGCGGGGTATGGGTTGTTTCAATCAGGTAAAGCAGAATATACAGCAATGGCAAGGTTTCCGTCCCCTTGCGGGGTGTGAAGTGTTTCTGTGACGTATTTCGACAAGTACATAAAGGGGGTGTTTCCGTCCCCTTGCGGGGTGTAGATTGGTTCCAAGGAAATCGAGTGGAAAGACATGGTCATTGCGTTTCCGTCCCCTTTGCGGGGTGTAAAGTGCTTCAGATCGTCACGACCGGCAAGCTGCAGATCAGCAAGTTTCCGTCCCCTTGCGGGGTGTGGGTTGTTTCGATATGATTGCGGCGATTGTATAGTAGATAAGGCGTTTCCGTCCCCTTGCGGGGTGTGGGTTGTTTCGTCCGCGTCTGGGACAGGCCGAACAGCTACGACGAAAAGTTTCCGTCCCCTTGCGGGGTGTGGGTTGTTTCCATGTGGCCAACAAAATTGTTGGGTAGATGCGACTTGGTTTCCGTCCCCTTGCGGGGTGTGGGTTGTTTCGAGGCAGACCGGATGGAGATCCAGGGCGAGAAGCTGATGTTTCCGTCCCCTTGCGGGGTGTGGGTTGTTTCCAATCATTCTTGACGAATCCATCCGGCTGATGAACGAGTTTCCGTCCCCTTGCGGGGTGTGGGTTGTTTCCCTAGCAGATTCCATAAACTACTATATCGACAGCGTTTCCGTCCCCTTGCGGGGTGTGGGTTGTTTCGCCACTGCGGAAGCACAACTACTATCTGGATGAGTTTCCGTCCCCTTGCGGGGTGTGGGTTGTTTCGGCAAAGCTGCACATTCTTTTTGGTGCAACAGGAAAAAGAATTGTCAATTTTGCTGTTTTATTGTATCATATTGGCAGATGGTTTATCAATAGCAAACTGAGAAACTGCAAAGTGCCGTGCGAAGCGCATAAAACAGCGACCTAATTTGTACTGTGAAAATAGAGGTTCGCACACGTAAGAAGGTTCATAAACTCGAAAGCGAGGAACGATCCATGATGAGACTATTGTTTACCTGTATGGGTACGTCAGACCCTGTGCGTGGATACCACGACGGCCCCATGCTGCATATCATCCGCCATTACCGCCCGGAGGTGATCTGTGTGTTCCTTTCCGGTGAGGCTGCGGCGCTCGACGGCTGTGGCGCGCGGCTGGACACCGTTTTATCGCACATTCAGAAGAACTGGGGCGGCTATGCGCCGGAGCTGCGTGTCGTGCGCACACGGATCGATGATCCGTCAGACATGGACGCCGTCGGTGCGCCGATTACGGAGGCTGTGGCGGCACTGACAGAGGAGTTTCCCGATGGGGAGGTGCTGCTGAATCTCAGTTCCGGTACGCCGCAGATGAAAATTGCGCTTGCATTTCTCGCTGCCGATCTGCGGCGCAGCATGCGCGGTATTCAGGTCAAGAATTTTGAACGCGCTTCCGGCACCACCGAGCGGACAAATGCCCCTGATTACAGCGTCGCCGACGAGTTGGAGTGCAATGAGGATGAAGCGCCGGATGCTCCGAACCGCTGCTCAGAACCGGAACTGATGCACATGCAGCGGCAAAGAGCCAAAGAACAGCTTCTGACGCTGCTTGACGTACGCGATTACAGCGCGATTTACACGATGAAGAATCTTCCAAACCAGCTGAAGGCGCTGATCGGGCATCTGGACGCGCGCGACCAGATGCAAAGCGAAGCGGCGCGGAATTATGCGCAGAATCTCAAGCTGCCGTTTTCTTTGTACCCGGTTCGCACCGGTGCGCCGCGCAGCGATTATGCGGAGGTCAGCGAGGCGTATCTGGTGCTGCTCAACCGCAGCCACCGGCAACAGTATGAGGAGATGATCCTGCGTCTTAATCCGCTTGTTGTCCGGCTGGAATTGCAGCTAATGAAAACCGTGCTGGCGGGGAAAAACCTGCGTTTGGAAGACGTGATCGACCGTCCGTATTCCCGGCGGCCGCGTTTCGTACCGGATATGCTGGCGGAAAAGCTGCCGGAGGTCTATCAAAGCGTCTGCACAGATTTCGGCGCGCCGCTTCGGGAGAGCGATGTCAGCATGGAAGTATGCTATCGGATTTTGGAGCATCTGCCGGATGTTCCTGTAGATGCTATGCCCGTGCTAAAAAGCTGCAACCTACTGAACGAAAGCTGCCGCAATTCACTTGCACACCAGTTGACCGCCGTGACTGCGGAGCAGATCACCGCCGCCTGTGGCATGCAGCCGGCACAGCTTCTCAATCAGGTGGGCAAACTGATCGCTTCCATTTATCCGGAGTGCGACCCGGCGCTGTTCACGATCTATAAACGCTGCGGAGATTACATCAAATCCAAGATTTTATAACCTTTTATGTCAGGCATAATTGGTGCAGCAGTTCGCGAAAGCGTGCTGCTGCATTTCTGTGCTATTAGAGATGCGCAGAGAAATTCACATGATTTATGTGAATTTTCATTATTTCACTTGTTTCATGTGAAAACTGCGTTATAATATGAATATCCAACACGGAGGTGTGATTGATGCAGTACGAAAATGAGCGCATGGAATTTAAATCCCAGCTGACAGATGATATTTACAAGGAAGTCATCGCCTTTACGAATACTGACGGCGGCGTCATTTATATCGGCATTGACGATCAGGGCAACGTGACAGGTATTGACAATGTGGACGAAACCTACACACGGCTAACGAACGGCATCCGCGACGCGATTCAGCCGGATGTGACGATGTTCGTACGCTATGTGCTGCAGGAGAACAAGGTCATCCGCATTGAGGTCGGTGAGGGCAGCTATAAGCCGTATTATCTGAAGGGCAAGGGTCTGAAGCCCGCCGGCGTTTATGTGCGGCAGGGCGCAACGAGTGTGCAGGCGTCGCCGGAACAGATCCGGCAGATGATTAAGGACTCGGACGGCGATGTGTTTGAAGAAATGCGCACCGTGCAGCAGAATCTGACCTTTGATGAAGCTGCGGCTGCGTTCAAGCGGTACAAGGTGGATTTTTCAGAGGATAAGTATATTGCGCTGGGGCTTCGGAATATCCACGACGGCCAGTACACCAATCTGGCGCTGATTCTGTCCGACCAGTGCCAACACACGACGAAAATTGCCGTATTCAACGATGAATCCTGTACAGAGTTCCGGGACAGCAAGGAGTTTGGCGGCTCGATCTTCAAGCAGTTTGAAAACTCGATCAACTATCTGGCGCTGTGCAACAGGACAGTCTCTACCATCAAGGGTGTCGTCCGCACGGATAAGCAGGACTATCCCGAGGAAGCCATCCGCGAAGCGCTGCTCAATGCGCTGGTGCATCGGGACTACAGCTTCAGCGGCAGCATTATCATCAACGTGAACGACAGCAAAATGGAGTTTATTTCTCTGGGCGGTCTCCTGCCCGGCCTTTCCACGGAGGATATCCGCCTCGGCGTTTCTCAGCCGAGGAATAAGAAGCTGGCAGAGATTTTTCACCGCCTGCGCCTGATTGAAAGCTACGGCACCGGTATCCGCCGCATTTTCAAGCTCTACGAAAGCTGCCCCGTCCAGCCCAGCATCGAGGCAACGACAAATGCATTTAGAATCGTGCTGCCGAACATGAACACCGTTTCTGCGGGCGCAGAAAACGCGGCGGAGGCAAAGCCCGCCGCGCCGGTCATTACGCCGCAGATGAAAATCGTTCTGGACTACCTCAAGGAATACGGTGAAATGCGCGACGAGGAGTTGCAGGAGCTGCTGCATATCAAAAAGACCAGAGCCTACCTGCTGACCCGCCAGATGAGCGAGGAAGGGCTGATCGAGGTCGTCGGCAGAGGGTGTATCAGCGAAATTACGATTGGTCAGAAGCCAACTGTGACCGCTTGCTTGATGATATCTATGAGATTATCAACAGCGGGGACAAGCATTTCCTTGGAACAATTGTATTTATGGCTGCCAAGAGCGGAGGGTTTACGCTGCAGGAATATACAATTATTGATGGTCAGCAGCGATTGACTACTATGATGCTTATTCTCAAGGCGCTTGCCGTTGTTGCTGAAACAGGCGGCGATACCTGCTTTCAGGAGATCGACGAACAATACCTGCATAACAAATACTGCGATGAAAAATACAAGGTGAAGCTAAAGCCGATTAAATCGGACAACAATCAGTTCTTGCTTTTGTTGGCAAATAAAACTGATGAAATGGATGAGGATACGCATATTTTCCAGAACTATCGGCTTTGCAAAGAACGGTTTGAACGATGGGCTGAAAAGGGCATCTGTCCATCACAGGTACTTGATGCGCTTACAAAACTTGAGATCGTTGAGATTGTTTTGACAAAGGGTGAGGATGATCCACAAGTTATCTTCGAAAGCATCAACTCCACTGGACTGGACTTGTCAAATGCAGACCTGATTCGGAACTTTCTTCTGATGAATGTCGATGATCAGGAACGGCTGTACGAAGAGTATTGGCTGATTATCGAAAAAGACACTTCGGAATAAGATGGACTATTCCAATCTTGACGACTTTTTCATGCAGTATATCGTTTATAAGACGGGCAAACCCGTAAATAGCCGTCAACTCTACCACAGCTTTGTTAAGCTGTTTAAAAAGCAGTGATTATACACAGGAGGCCATCCTGGACGAACTCAGGTACTATGCAAAAATCTATGGTGCCTTTTTGTCTGTGGAAACAAGGACTACTCAGTACGAATCAATCAACTGCTGCAACGAATTAGAATTCTGAAACAGACAACGTGCTATCCATTTTTGTTCCATGTGTTTAATGATTTCCACCACGAAGTAATCGATGAGGAAACAACGGAGCGCATTCTTCAGTTTATCCTCGCCTATCTGCTTCGCAGATTGGTTTGTGGTGTTCCATCCAATACGTTACGCGGATTGTTCATATACCTTTATAATCGCATCTTTAAAGTTACTGCGAACAAGCGGAAATACTACGAGTCATTAAACAAGTTCCTTTGTACAGTTTCATCCAAGGACGCTGTTCCATCTGAAAACGAGTTTGAACGAGCGTTGCTGACAGCCAATATTTATGGCAATAATGCGCTCTGCCGATTCCTGCTCCTTGATATTGAAAATGGTGATAATAAAGAAACATTGCAAGTGGAGAATCTGACGATTGAACACATTATGCCGCAAACACTGAGCGCCGATTGGAGTTACATTGATCCCGAAAAACACGAGGAATACTTACATACGCTTGGTAATCTGTCCGTAACCGGATATAATTCCGAACTTTCCAACAAGAGTTTCAAGGAAAAGCAGGAGATTATCCGCGAGAACTCGAAGGCAGTTGTTTTAAACAGGGACGTTTTGGAAGCAGATATATGGGATATTCCGCAGATACAGGCACGCGCAAAGCGACTGGCAAACATTGTAGCAAACCGATACGCAATCGACCGAATCACGGACGATTCGATTGAGTTTGAGTATGTCGAAACGATAACGCTCGATCACTATGACGAAGTTACGGGTAAAAAGTTGGTTTCTTTCAAACTCTTCGGCGAAACCTATCGACAAAACAAGTATGCATTGATGCTGTTGGACGTTATCAAGCTTCTGGACAAAAAAGAAACCGGGTAAATTGCAGGAACTTGCGAATCGTCACTACTCATTCAATTCAACAAAGCGAAAACATGTCCACCTTAATACAGATGGAGTTGGTATGCGGTGGCCTTGGAAGCTTTCCGATACGATCTATTTGGAAGCGAATTTGTCTGCATGGTCCTGTATTCGCTTTATTGATAATCTGATTTCAGAGTTTGGTTTTGATCGTTCGCAGTTTTCTTTCAATATTGTGTCTGAAGAATCTGACGAGAGCATTGAGAACGAAGAATAAGGCACTTCGAAATACCTTGTCGAAGTCAGCACGGGAAGCTGTCGAAATTGTGATGATGCTATATTCGACTGAACCAAGCTTGAGTATCGACGGTTTGAAAATGCTCATAAGCAGAAATAACTTGGAGGTGCGCTATGGCACTGGAAAATAAATTGGGGCTGACGAGTTCTGCAGACCTTGCGCGGGAGGAGGAACGGATCAGCAAGAAAAAGGCCGTGTGGCTGTTTGAAAGCGGCACGCTGGACAAGCTGCCTGTTGGCACGTTCGCGGCGCTCAAGGCGATTCACAAGGCACTTTTTGAGGATATTTATGACTTTGCGGGTGAGCTTCGCACGGTGAATCTGGCAAAGGGTAATTTCCGTTTCGCGCCGCTCATGTATCTGGAAGCGGCACTGGCCAACATCGAGAAAATGCCGCAGAGTACATTCGATGAAATCATCGAAAAGTATGTAGAAATGAACGTCGCCCACCCATTCCGCGAGGGTAATGGGCGCAGTATGCGCATCTGGCTCGATTTGATGCTGAAAAACGGTATCGGACAGGTCGTGGATTGGAGCAAGGTCGATAAAGAGGACTATCTGCTTGCAATGGAGCGCAGTCCAATTAAGGATGTGGAGATCAAGGTGCTGCTGAAGGCTGCACTGACCGATGACGTGGATAGCCGTGAGGTTTTTATGAAGGGGATTGACCACAGCTATTATTACGAGGGGTATACGATGTTCAAGGCAGAAGAACTGTAGGTGTTATGTTCTGTAGTTCATTTTACAGGCAGTTTGATAATCCTTAAATTATATCATCAGTTTTCACTCTGATACAAATATAGAGAGCAACGAAAGGAACCAACCCGTGCCAAAGGAGAAAAATAAGTGATTAACATTCGAAAATTGGAATCTGATTTATGGGAGTCCGCCGATCTGCTTCGTGCAGGCTCCAAGCTGACCTCTAACCAATACTGTATGCCCGTACTGGCCTGATTTTCCTGCGTTACGCATACAGCCGCTTCAAACTGGTAGAAGCAGAGATTTTGAAGAACCGCCCGGTACGCAATGGCCGCGTCATACCCGTGGAGGCCAGCGACTTTGCTTCCAAGAGCGCACTGTTCCTGCCCAGAGAAGCGCAGTATGAGTATCTGGTCAATCTCCTGCCGACATCGCATCCGCGGGGCTAACCAACCAAAGTGGTCACATCATGAACAGCCTGGGCGAAGTGGTCAACAACGCCATGGAGTTAGTGGAGGCCCAGTCTGAGCAGCTCATCGGTGTGCTGCCAAAGGACTACACCATGTTCTCCGACGAACTGCTGGCAGAGCTTCTTCGCATTTTCAATAACAGTGCTCTGGATGAGGTGGGCGGCGATATCATCGGTCGCATCTATGAATACTTCCTCAATAAATTTGCTAAGAACATCGCCCAGGACGATGGCGTGTTCTTCACGCCCAAGTCCCTGGTCAAGATGATTGTCAATGTGCTGGAGCCGACCGGCGGCATCCTCTTGGACCCCGCCTGCGGCAGCGGCGGTATGTTTGTCCAGACTGGAGATTTGTAAACGCCGCTGGGATGGAAGCCAATTCCGCCATGACCTTTTATGGACAGGAAAAAGTGGAGTACAATGCCCAGCTCTGCCTGATGAATATGGCTGTTCACGGGCTCAACGGTATCATTAAATCCGGCGACGAAGCAAATACCTTCTATCACGACGCCCACAATCTGGACGGCTGCTGCGACTATGTCATGGCCAATCCGCCCTTCAATGTGGACAAGGTCAATTCCGAGTCCGCCCAGAGTGCGGGGCGTCTGCCCTTCGGTTTGCCCTCGGTCAACGCCAAAAAGGAATTCGGCAACGCCAACTATTTGTGGATCTCCTATTTCTACTCCTATCTGAATGAACACGGTCGAGCGGGCTTTCGTTATGGCGTCCTCCGCCACCGACAGCTCCGGCAAGGACCGCGACATTCGTCAAAAGCTGGTGGAGACCGGCCATGTAGATGTGATGGTCAGCGTGGGAAATAACTTCTTCTACACCAAGAGCTTACCGTGCTCTTTGTGGTTCTTTGATAAGGGAAAGTCCCAAGAATTGCGGGACAAAGGTGCTCTTTATCGACGCGCGGAATTATTATACGGTCGTAGACCGCACGCTGAACGAGTGGAGCGAGTGGCAGCTCAAAAATCTGAACGCGATCGTGTGGCTGTACCGTGGTGAGACAGAGAAATATCAAAGGCTGCTTAACAAATACATAGACCGGATCAAAAGTTTTGTGTCTGCCATTGTTGACTTTCAGACTGGGACTTTATGCACGGAAATGTTGCCTGAATTCTATCAGGAAGCAAACAACAAGGCGTATGCCCTGAAGAAACAAGTCAATCAGATGAGGACGTTGAAGCACTGCGCAGAAATTCAAGAGTCGCTGGAGGAATTTCTGCGCCTTCAAAAAGCCGCAGTCGCGAAATTTGCGCCATATCTGGAAGAAAACAAATTGAAAAGCGATATCAAGCAGCTATTGGCCAGCCGGGCAGGAAGGGGCCCCGCAAGAGTCAACTGGTATGTGAAGGAACTGAATGGTGTAGTATCTGCGCATGAGCAAAGCATCCGAGAGTGTGTGATGATCATTCAGGAAGCCAAATGGCTCTATGAGAAGTTCGGCGAGGGCGAGTATCGGGACATCCCCGGCCTGTGCAAGGTGGCGAGCCGCACCGAGATCGCAGAGAAGAACTACTCCCTGACCCCCGGCGCCTATGTGGGCGTGGCCGCCATGGAGGATGACGGCGTGGACTTTGCCCAGCGCATGGCGGAGATCCATGCGGAACTGCTGACCTTGCAGGAGGAATCCAATGAACTCATGGACACCATCTCGAAGAACATGAAGGAGATGGGGCTATGAAGTGGGAGAAAGTGAAATTATCTGAAGTAACAGAGTATATTACCGACGGAGATCATCAACCAGCACCAAAATCTGATTCTGGTGTGTTATTTGTAAAGATCAAAGACATACAAGATAATCGCCTTACTTTTGATAATGCTCTTTTTTGTACCGCAAGAATACTATAATCGGTTGCCCAAAAACAGAAAGGCAGAATATGGCGATACGCTGTACACTGTAGTTGGATCATATGGGATTCCCGCCTTTGTAAATCATAACATTCCATTTTGCTTTGAAAGAAATATTGCGTTGCTACACCCCAATAACAGAGTTATTCCAAAATATCTATATTATGCAGTAAATAATCGTATATTCTACGGAAATGCCAATAATATTGCAAATGGTTCTGCGCAAAAGTTGATTCCATTGTCTAAATTGGCTGGAATGGAAATCTCTGTTCCTCCAATTGAAAGACAGGAGACTATTGTTAATATTCTTTCTGCTTATGACGACCTGATTGAAAACAACCAGAAGCAAATCAAGCTATTGGAAGAAGCGGCGCAGCGGCTGTATAAGGAATGGTTCATAGACCTGCGCTTTCCTGGGCACGAGAATGTGAAGATCGTGGATGGCATCCCGCAGGGGGTGGGAAAGAATGGTGCTGTCTGAAGTAACTTCAGTTCTAAAGAGAGGAATATCACCAAAGTATTCTGACAACGGGAAGTATTCCGTAATTAACCAGAAATGTATTCGCAGTTCGATTATGGATATTTCCGAATCAAGACGGCAGGAAAAGGAGTATGTGCCTACCTTAAATTTACAGGATAGCGATACTGTGATTTGTTCCACAGGGACAGGAACGCTTGGACGCGTTGGGCAGTATATGGAGACTATCCCAATACGACATTTGACTCTCATGTTACGCTTGTCCGCGCAAAAGAGAATCCAAACTATATCTATCATGTAGTCAAAAGTCAACAGGAATACTTGATGGGAATGGGTCGTGGGTCTACAAATCAGCAGGAACTATACCGCGATGTGATTGAACGGCTTGTAGTCCTTTGCCCCAGTCAAGATATCCTTTTGAAAGCAGAGAGAGTCTTGAACGCTATTCATTGTAAAATCAAAGCGGTATATTTGCAAAACAACCTTTTTAGTCGAATCCCGTGACCGCCTGTTGCCCAAATTGATGAGCGGAGAAATCGAGGTGTAAAGATGGAAGTACCAAAAGAATTTATGGATATGGTCTGTGCTGATATCCAGAGAATAACCGGTTCTCTGAACCTTTCAACAGGTGATAAACTGAAATTGCACCGGGAGCTGGATGGTCGCTATCAGGCGTGTATTAAGGACTGGTATGTTGGACTTTGGGGGTCAAATCCCACCGGAACATCTGTATGGTATGGCTTTTTAGAAAATTCGCCTACATCTATCGGTGAGAATCTGGACATGATGAAAGCAAAGCTCGAAGCATACAAGTTTCAGATGAATGCTGTCCACACAGAGACTCCTACGCAGCAAATCAACGTAACTACAAATGTTAATGTCAGCATAACATTCGAGGAAGTACGCTCAAAAAATTGAGGATATGACTGCCTTGAGCCGGGAACAGACAGATGAAATATTGGAAAAGATCAATGAGTTGGAGGAAATCTCAAAAGAGAAATCTTCCTGTAAAACCAAGTGGGAAAAAGTTAAGCCTATCATCGCATTTGCTCTGGATAAAGGCGCAGACGTGGCTATTGCCATCCTGTCTCTGGTAATGCAAATGAAGCTGGGGATGTGATTTTGTCTCCGAGATACACGAAAGTGAGGTGTCATCATGATTCGTGAAAGTATTCCATGGAAATAAGATTTGCACAGACGCAAAAACCTGATTATCAAATACAATACAGCAGAATATTTCGAAAAAATGATGACACCACATACATCGTTATCGAAAAGGCCATTTTCTATTCTGCATTCATCATTCGAAAACTAATCGATTGTGACGGAAACCTCAGCGATGAAGCAGAAAACTATTTGCTGGAAGCACTTGCTGTTCAGCCGTTCAAAGTTAGTTGACTTCCTCCACCGCTGGCCGGAGGAAGATAGTCATGACTGGGACAACGAGAAGAAAGTTGTTGTTACCGGGAAAAGTGTGTGTAATTGGCTGATACATTCCTATACGTTCTTTGTGGTATTCAATGAGGATAATGTAATCTATAGTTTCAGTGTGACTTCTGACTTCGACCGCAATAAAATTCTCTATGGTATTCCGTTAGAAGCGTGGATTACATATATGGACTATGTTGCATTAGATGATGTTGCGGGAATGTTATCTCGTTATGATCCGAAAGCTAATGATTATGCTTTCAGCCGTAAAGAGCGTGGGAAACGATAACCAACGTAGAAAGAACATTGGGTTTAGAAACCGATAAACACAGAAATCAAGGTGTAAATATGTTTTCAGAAAAATATGGCTACAAGCCAGAAAAAACAATTCAACATGAATGCATTTCTGATGAACTCCGCTGTAGAGTCTGGAACCTTTTTTCTCAGCAGGAAATAAAGGCTGGTGGACTTGCTTCTAAACGACTAAGTCAAGCGATGAATGGAGAGCCAACAATTGAGGAAAAAATCGTTGATCGGATGGGATTCTTAATTGATCCAACTACCAAGGATTTGAGTGCTGAAGCTCAGTTAAAGAACAAAATTCTTCGATTCTTTTCCTGGTTTGAAGTATATGACTTTATTGATATCCACTTGTCTTTCCTTGCTGGATCTGACCGTGCCGAAAGAATTAAGCAGTACAATGAATTGCTGGAGCAGGAAAAGGCTGGTTATCGAATCGTAGCTGGAGAAGTGACTCCTATCACAAATAAAAGTGAGATCCATGCGATTGAACAGGCCGCTACCACACCATATCAGTCGGTAAATCAGCATGTAAAAAAGCCTTGACCCTATACGCAGATATTAAGGCTCCTGACTATGAAAACTCTGTTAAGGAGTCAATCAGTGCAGTGGAAGCCATGTGCTGTATTATTACCGGAATGTCTGGAACGCAGGCAACACTTGGCGCGGCTATTAAAAAGCTCAAGGACAGTGGTGTACATATTCACAGTGCCATGGAAAGAGCATTCTTAGCTCTATATGGATATACCTCTGATGAAAACGGAATACGTCACGGTGGAATTGACTTCACAAGCGTTCCTGCTGGGGACGCAAAATATATGTTGGTTTCCTGTTCTGCGTTTGTAAATTACCTGATTGAGAAGTGGGACGAGGTCAGAAGATAACCCAAGAAAACGAGGTTTGCTTTATGGCATATAAAAATATTAAAAAAGCAAAATCCGAGCAAGCAATATAATCCAAAGAGTGTAGCCAAGAGACTGAATAAACCGAAGATGCTTCCATCCACTCTAACTATCAGCGGCTCCAAATGTGCTGGTACATATCACTTCTCTTGTGGAAACAGTGTGCCTATCTATGAAGTTGGCACGGTTCATGCGTTGAATCAGGTAATTGGACATGCAAAATTTAATAATCAGTCTTACGGTAATGTGTATTACCGCGGCGAGTGCACGCTTCATCCATCACTTAAACCCTCGTTATTCCGCAAAGGAAAGAATACAGAAAAAGCCACGGAGCGAATTTCACAACTTATTCAGCGATTTGTAAATGATACATATATGCAGAAAGAGTTAAAAATCGTTCCGGGTGATTTTGAAACATCCAAATGCAAAATTGAAGGTATGCTACAGCATTATGGTGTGCCTACACGCTTCATTGATGTGGTTGATAATCATTGGATAGCGCTTTGATGGGATTAAACAAAACTGAGAAGCCAAAGCAATACAACCAGTACTACCACTACACAGAGAGAAGCATTCCGTTGGTTGAACTCGCAAAGGGCGATCCGGTTTCAGACGAGTTACTCTTTTTCAATATGTTTTGCTGATAGCTGTTCCTTTTTCGAACAGTCGGACATTTACCGGAATCCAGTCCTCTGCTTACTACATCGAAGTGGATTTGCGTCAAGCACTTCCGTCAACATTTTTGCGTCCTCATGCCCAACATGGTCTCGTACTTAGACGCAAGGTACATCAGCCCACCGATTATGGCACTGATGCATATGATATGGCACCCGCAGTCATTGGCATTATAAAAATCCGCATTGATAAGGTACATGAGTGGATGGGTAATGGCGAGTTGTTGACGCAGAACAATTTGTTTCCGCCACCCGCCTATGATTATGGATTTGATTTGCTTCTTTCCCGCGATGACCTTTTTAAAGATAGCGAGTATTCGATTGCCAAGTATGTATAACCATAGAATCACTGGGGTGTGATGTATGGATAATATCTCTGAATTGGAACGGTTGATTTCTATTCGCATTATACAGGAGATGACACCATGAGTTACGACTATTCCGAAAATATCCTCGTGCAGGAGAGTGCCGGTCACCTACTCGAAAATGAGCTTGGCTGGGAGGTCGCCTTTGCCTACAACACGGAGAAGCTGGGCGACAACGGCACGTTTGGCCGCAAGAGCTACAGGGAGATTCTGCTGGCCCGGTATTTTCGGGAGGCTCTGCTGCGCCTGAATCCGTGGATCACACCCGCTCAGATGGACGAGGCTCAGCGCACACTGGAGTACCGACTGTCCACCGCCTCCCTGCTGCAGATCAACGAGGAGAAGTATTTCCTCATTCGGGATGGTATCCCTGTCACCGTGAAGAAGCCCGGCGGCAGGACAGAAACCAAATATGCCACGGTCATCGACTTCCGGGATCCCGATAACAACCATTTCCTCGCCATCAAAGAGCTGAAGATCCACGGTGACCTGTACCGCCGCCGTACGGATATTGTCGGCTTTGTCAACGGGATTCCTCTGCTGTTCATCGAACTGAAGAAGAACACCGTGGATGTGCAGGATGCCTATACCAACAACTACACCGACTATCTGGACACCATTCCCCATCTGTTCTACTACAACGCTTTCCTGATCCTCTCCAATGGAACGGAAGCCAAGGTCGGTACGCTGGGCAGCAAGTATGAGTTCTTCCATGAGTGGAAGCGTCTGTCCGAGCAGGAGCAGGGCAGCGTGGCGCTGGAAACCATGCTTCGCGGCATTTGCAAAAAGGAAAATTTCCTGGATCTGCTGGAAAACTTTATCCTCTTTGACCATTCCGGAGGACATACGGCAAAGATACTGGCCCGGAACCACCAGTATCTCGGCGTGAACGAGGCAATCAAAGCCTACGAAGCCCGAAAGCTGAACAACGGTAAGCTGGGCGTGTTCTGGCATACCCAGGGCAGCGGCAAAAGCTATTCCATGGTGTTTCTGGCGCAGAAGATTCGCCGCAAGTTCTCCGGCTCGCCCACTATCGTGATCCTGACCGACCGCGACGAACTGAACACACAGATCAGCGACACCTTCGAAAACTGTGGTATTCTTGGAAAAGCAAAAGCAAGCCAGTTTATTGCGTCCAGCGGCGACGACCTGATCGATAAACTGAAAGGCAACCCGAGCTTCATCTTTACGCTGATCCAGAAGTTCAACAAGACGGATGTGGAGCCAATCTATCCCGACCACGATATTGTCATCATGTCGGACGAAGCACACCGTAGTCAGTACGGCATCTTTGCAGACAATATGGTTCGCCTTCTGCCCACGGCGTCCCGCATCGGTTTTACGGGAACTCCGCTACTGTCCAGCGATAACATCACCGAGCGCACCTTCGGCGGCTACATATCTGTGTATGACTTCAAGCGAGCTGTAGAGGATGGTGCAACTGTGCCGCTGTACTACGAAAACCGCGGCGAGAAAATTCTGGATGTGAAAGACAACCCGGAAATTACAGACCGCATTCTGGATGCCATTGAGCAGGCAGATTTGGATGTAGATCAGCAGGACAAGCTGGAAGCAGAGTTTGCAAAAGAAATCCACCTACTGACGGCGACTCCGCGTCTGGAATCCATTGCCCGAGATTTTGTCGGTCATTACTCTGACCTGTGGACAAGCGGCAAGGCTATGTTTGTCTGCCTGAACAAGGTGACCTGTGTGCGGATGTATGATCTGGCGCAGAAATACTGGGCTGCTGAAATTGAAGCGCTGAAAACCAGCATCAAGCACGCCACGCAGCAGGAGACACAGGAGCTGGAACGCAAGCTGCAATGGATGCAGAAACGGAAATGGCTGTAGTCGTCAGTCAGGAGCAAAATGAGATCCAGACCTTCCAAAAGTGGGGTCTGGATATCAAGACGCACCGCGAAAAAATGGAAAAGCGGGAGTTGGACAAGGAATTCAAAGATCCTGCCAACCCGCTCCGGGTCGTGTTTGTCTGCGCCATGTGGCTCACCGGCTTCGATGTGAAGTGCCTGTCCTGCCTGTATCTGGACAAGCCGCTGAAAGCCCATACGCTGATGCAGACCATTGCCCGCGCCAACCGCGTGGCAGAAGGGAAAAGCAACGGCCTGATCATTGACTACATCGGCATCGTCAAGGCGCTTCGGAAGGCGCTGGCTGATTATACTGCCAATGTGAACGGAACCGGTGGAGCCGATCCTACGGTGGACAAGGGGCAGCTGATTTCCCGTATTCTGGAGACCATCGCAGCGGCAGAGAACTTTCTTGCAGAGCGTGACTTCTCTCTGCAAACGCTGGTCGGTGCAAAGGATTTTGAAAAGCTACAGCTGATTCAAACGGCGGCCAATGCGGTATCCTCCACTATTGAGGAAAAGAAAACCTTCCAGACTAACGCCGCTGAGCTCATTCGGTTGATGAAATATGCCGATCGCGGGGATATTGCACCAGAAGTGCGCACGCGATATGAGGCAATTACCGCCATCTACGGCGAACTGAAGAAAAAACGAAAACAGCCTCTAATGTGGATTTGATGGTGGAGATCAACAATATCATCAGCGAGTACGTCCATGTGGAAGATGCCGCTTCTGGAATGGTTCTTTTCCAGACAGTTTGACATCAGCCAGATCGACTTTGATTTACTGCGCCGCGAGTTTGCCAAGACAAAGAAAAAGAATCTGGTAATGAAAGACCTCGCAGAACTGATCCGCAGTCGATTGGATTCCATGTTGTTGAATAATCCCGATCGCATCATATATCATGAACGCTATCAGCAGATCATTGAGGACTATAACAGCCAGCAGGATCGCGCAACGATTGAGAAAACCTTTGATGAACTGATGCAGATTGTAAAAGACATGGATCAGGAAGAACGACGGTATGTCCGTGAGGGTTTCTCCAGCGACGAGGAGTTGTCTCTTTATGATATGCTGTTCTCTGAGAACCTCTCTAAGCAGGATATTCGGAAAATCAAGGCTGTGGCGGTTGAACTTCTGCAAAAAGTGAAAAGCAAAATTGCCGAACTCGACCATTGGACAGACAAGCAAGAGACTCGCTCGATCGTATACAATTTGATTCGTGATGACCTATGGAGCGAATTGCCTGCCTGCTACGATGAACCGAGTATTTCCGTATATCTTCAGCGAATTTATGAATATGTCTATAAGCGTTATAAAGAGGTCGCATAAAAATGATGCAGTATTGACGTAGATTCCAATAAAAGGAGAGAATGAATTGATTCGACAGTACGGTGTGGTTATCTATTCAGGCGACCTCTAAAGATTGTAAATTATTTCTGCATAAGAAAAGCACAAACTCCGGTTATTTCTTCCGAGAGTTCGTGCTTTTTTCTTATACGCTGATCCGCACTATGTACCGCACCGCCTGCATATGTCCCTCCATGATCCGGTTATTTCTTGTAAATCTCGCGGTTCGTATGGGGCACACGTTCTTGACCATCTGGCCGCCGACGGAGCCGGCTTCGCGGGAGGTCAGGTCGCCGTTATAGCCGTTCTTCAGGTTGACGCCGACCTCAGAGGCGGCTTCCATCTTGAACTTGTCCATGGCTTCACGGGCTTCCGGGATGTTGATGTTGGAAGAATTACGGTTCGTCATGTTTCTGCATCTCCTTACTTGTTTTGGGGAAATCCGTTTTGATTTCCTTCAACCGTAGTTTGACCCGATGCAGGCTTGTTATGAATGGGAATTCGCGGGTCAGCTTCCATGGAATTTTTTGAAACAGCATTTGTGTCGGAAGCAGCACTTCCCTGCTCACGATCTCCGGCGAACTGACAGACGGCGCAAAACTCGGCGGCGGCATCTCCGCTTCGTACCCCATGCTGCTTGCGGGCAGCACGCAGGATTACAGCGCGTATTTCACCCCGGATGATCCGGACGCTTTCGTACTCTTCTCCGGCAGTGCGCTGACTCTATGCGCAAAGCCTTCGGCCACGCTTGAGGGCGACACGCTGACCGTCTCGACCAGCAGCAATTACAAGCCCGATGCGTTTGTACTGTTTGTGGCAGAGTATGACGCGGACGGCCGGCTGCTTGCCGTGCACAGTGAGAATATCACGCCCGAATCCGGCATATATACCTTCAAGGTGCAGCTTGGCGCGAAAATCAAATGCTTCCTGCTGCGCACCGACACCTACGCTCCGCTGTTCAGGACATTCTCACCCAACGCATAACACCATAAAAACCCGGCGGATGGGTGTTCCATCCGCCGGGCTTTTGTGTGCACCTTATACGCCGCTGGCGCCGTAGTTGGACAGAACGCGGGCAGATGGGTCTTTCACATCGCAGCCCTTCCATGACTTGTTCGGCATCCAGAAATCCTTGACCATTTCTGCCTGGCCGGGGTAATATTTCTCAAAAATATCGCGGTAGAGGAGGCTTTCCTTCGTAAACGGCTTTGCAAATTCGTATTTTTCGCGCAGCCCTCCGCAAACGCTTCGTCGGAGTAGAGGCTCTCGGCGTATTCCTTCAGATCGTCGACCATCGAATGGCCGACGGCGTCGGAGAAGGCCGCCTTCTGCCGCCAGAGGATATCGTCGGGGAGGATATGATCGTCGGCAAAGGCCTTGCGCAGCAGATATTTTCCCATATCATAGGTGTTCATTTTGAGCTCCGGGCGGATGGACATGACGTACTTGACGAAATCCAGATCGCCGAAGGGAACTCTGGCCTCGAGGGAGTTGACGGAGATGCAGCGGTCGGCGCGCAGCACGTCGTACATATACAGCTCGTCGACGCGCTTCTTCGCCTCCTGCTGGAAGGCTTCGGCCGAGGGCGCGAAGTCGGTATATTTATAGCCGAACAGCTCGTCGGAAATTTCGCCGGTCATGAGCACGCGCACGTCGGTCTGCTCATGGATGGCCTTGCAGCACAGGTACATGCCCATGCTCGCGCGGATGGTCGTGATGTCATACGTGCCGAGCAGCGCGATGACCTCTTCGAGGGAATCGAGCACCTGCTGCCGCGTCATGGTGACCGGGGTGTGCTCCGCGCCGATGAAATCGCAGTTTCCTTCGCGTATTTGAGGTCGATGGGGTCAAGATCCATGCCGATTGCAAATGTCCGGATCTTTTTGCCGAGAAGCTTGGCCGAGATGGCACACACAAGGCTGGAATCCAGGCCGCCGGAGAGCAGGAAGCCGAGTGGCGCGTCGGCGTCGAGCCGCTTTTCCACGGCGGAAATCAGCTTCTTCGCGGATTTTCTTCGTGACGGTGTCAAGATCGTCATCCGAATAACGTGTAACGGTGGTGAGGTCCGCGTAGCGGACGAATTTGCCGGCCTTGTAGTAATGGCCCGGCGGGAAGGGAAGACGTGGGCGCAGAGGCCGACGAGATTCTTCGCTTCACTGGCGAAGATGATAGAGCCGTCGGCGAGATAGCCGTAGAACAGCGGGCGGATGCCGATGGGGTCGCGCGCGGCGACGAGGGAATCGGACGCCGCGTCATAGATGATCATGGCGAATTCCGCGTCGAGCTTGGCAAACATATCCGTGCCATATTCCTGCCACAGGGGCAGGATGATCTCGCAGTCGGAATCGGATGGAATTACATAGCCCTTCGCCTCGAGCATGTGCCTTTTTTGACCGGGCGGAAGCCGTACAGTTCACCGTTGCACACGGCCATATCACCGCCGCGATGGAACGGCTGCATGCCCTCCGGATGCAGGCCCATGATGGCGAGCCTATGGAAGCCGAGCATGCCGCTGCCTGCGGGCTCCATCCGCGTGTCGTCCGGGCCGCGGGACTTCGTCTTCTCAAAATACGGCAGGACCTGTTCCTTCTTGAGCCTGGGGGACGTAAAACCAAGAATTGCGCACATAAAAAGCACCTCCGAATCATTTGCGCAGCATTGCCTAAAATAAATTTTAGGACGAATTGCTGCCGCATCCGCGGTGCCACCTAACTTACTGGAAACCCAGTCTCTTTTCCGGGACTCTGACAAGCCCCTGCGCTTTAACGCCGCGCTGCGCGTCTTCCCTACTGCGGAGGCTTCCGGTTCAGGTCGCTGCTAAGAAGTGTTCGTTCACGAAGGCTTGGCGCCGGGATCCCAGCATCCCCGGCTCTCTGTGGCCATGTCCCGCGCTACTTTTCTTCCTCATTGCATTTGGCGATATTCTTTTTCCGATGTAAAGCTTTTCTTTGGTGAAGCTTTCAACGATGGACTGATTTTACACCCGCGGGCGGCTTCGTCAAGCGTGCAGATTGGACAAAATCCATCCCGCCGGTTCTTCATTTTTTTGTCAGCCCTGCATCCGGGCCAGCCGCGCGCGCAGCAAAGGCGTCAGCTGCGCGTCGATCCCTTCGGCCTTCTGCACGGAGCCGGGGTCGTGCGCCGTCTGCATGAGGCAGAATTCCGGCGGCAGGATGGCCGTTTGTTCAGGCACATCGCGCCGAGCAGCTGCCGCGCAACGATATCGCTGCCGGAATAACCGGAGACAACAATGCCATAGAGATATTTCTGATACAGGTCCTGCTTGACAAGCAGGTTGGTCAAGCGGTTGAACAGCGCCATGATATTGGCACTGACTGCGTCATTGTAGTTCGGGCACAGAAAGAGCATCGCGTCGCAGCGGCTGATGGCGGGCAGCACGTCGTCGGAGATGCTGCCGCCGTAGAAGCAGCGGCTCTGCGCGGCAAAGTGCAGGCAGGCTTCATAGGAGCAGCCCCGGCAGTCATGGATGGAGCCGTTTTGCAGAGAGATGGTCTTTGTCTCAAACGTGGTTGGCAGACGCTGCAGCACCTGCTCGCCGAGCCAGACGGTGTTGGATCGCCGGTTGTCGGACGCGTGGAGCATGAGGAGCTTCGGCCGCTCGAACCGCGGCAGCCGGAAGCGCAGCAGGCGTCCGGCCAGCTGCGCCATCTGGTGCGCATAGGTCTGCTCCCAGCTCAGATGCAGCAGCCCCCCGCCTGGATGTGTTGGTTATAGAGCGAGCCTGTCCCCTCGACGAGCGGCTTGCCAGGGAACGCACAGCCCGCGAGGTTCGCCGTCAGCACGAGCTGCCGCGCGAGCAGCCTGCTTCGTGTCCAGCTCCCCCCGCCCCGTCGACGATCACGCCGCCGATGCAGCCGCACAGACAGTCCGGGTTCTGCCGCAGCGTGCGCAGCAGGCGCACGAAGGCCTCATCCGGGCCGTAGGCGTCGACCGCGACGGCGAACAGCAGCCGCCCCCGGCGGCGGACGCGATCTGCTCCGCCGGAAGCTCCGTGACCGGGAACTCCGCCAGCGCCGCCGGCAGCAGGCGCTCCAGCCGCGCACTGCGGCCAATACGCACCAACGTCAGTTCCTGTTCCATGTCAGTACTCGAACGCCTCCAATGCGGCATGTGTTTTTTGTAATTCCCCAGAAGCGCGGGGGCAATCTTCTCCCGACAAGGCTGAGCCGAACGGCGTCATGCGGCTGCGGCAGCCAAAATATGCGCCGCCGAGCGGAACCGCACCAAAGTGCTCCTGTCCGCGCACGAGCCGCAGAATGCTCGCCGCCGCGGAGGAAAGCGCGGGCGCGAGATACGGCTTGAAGCCCAGCTCCCGCACGCGCAGATTCGCCGTGCGGGTCTTTTCGGTCAGCTCCGCGGAGAGGGTCGCATCGTAGTCCGGGCCGCAGCTGTTTGCACAGATAAGTCCCTGTCCGTGCGGTCCGTAAACACGCAGCGTTTCCTCGCTTACGCCCAACTGCCGCGCGTAATAGGCGCAGCGCGCGGCCATTACGCCGAGGCCGAAGCCCTGCACCTGCTCAGGAAGCAGCCCGAAAAATCATACTCCCCTGCCTCATTCTGATTACTTTGCAGGAAAACAGAACGGGAAAGATGATCGACCGGGTCGGATATCTGGCAGAACAGACCGGTAAAACCGACGCTTCGCGCCATGCGGGCATACGCGCCCACCATGGCGCGGTTGGCCTCGTACTGCGCCATACGCACGTCCTTCACCTCCGTATCCAGCCCCGGCACGCCGCGCGAGGCCGTAAACGCAAACAGGTCGCAGACAAACAGGTCTTTTTCCTCGCATATCACGACCTTCGGCAGCGGCTGGCCGTCCGGCGAAAGCACCTGGTTCAGTTCCAGTTCATAGCGGGCACACTGGGCCTTGTTGGGGTCAAAGATCTGGATTTTAGAAAACTCATGTCCCAGCAGCTTCAGCGCCAGCAGCGCCGTGCCGCCCACGTCGCCAAGGCCGACGAGTGTCAGGACAAGACCGGTTTTTTTTTCTGCCTTTGCCACGTCTCCAGCACAGCGAATGCGTTTTGGAAACGAACATTCAGAACCCCCGCCCCATGCACACGCACAAAATCGGCCAGTTCACCGAAGGCCGGACTGCACGGTGTCAGGCAGCGGACTGTCTCAAGCTCGGAAAGTTCATCCAGATCATGGATATAAAATAATCCGCGCGATTGCAGCGGGTCGCGCCGCACGAGAAACACCAGCGGTGCGAACACAGCGCCGCACGGCTGCGCATCCCGCGGAAAGAGCACTTCGTCATCTGCACCGAGACAGAATGACCGCCATTGCTTCAGAATCATTTAATAAATCAACTCCCGCTTCGGTATCTGAATAAAGCTTGGATAGTGTGGGGACAGTACCTTGCTCTGCTCCCTACCAACTGCATCCGTTTTCCCGGTTTATTTTCCCTTCCAATACTGTGCGCCCCAGTGCTCGAAATCCCACTCGGGACTGTAGTCATTGCATTCGTAATCGACATAATAAAGCCGGTCAACGGACAGAACGAAGTTATTCGGATAATAATCAATATTCAGCTTTGCAGGATACAGGCGGGCGCACATGGCTTTCAGCTGCCGGAGACAGAAGCCCGGAAGCCGGTTTTCCGCGATCAACTCCGCGGCTGTGGAACCCGGGATATATTCCTTGAGAATTCGTTCGTTTTCTACGTCAACATCCAACAGGCGCGGCATGGGGATTCCAACGGCCAAAAGACGCGCATAGTCATACTGCTCTGCGGCAAGCTTGTCTCCAAACTGATAATACTCACACGGTTCGTGGTGGATCTGCTTGACGACGTATTCACCGTGCTCGTCCGCGGCAAGGTAGGAATAGCCGCCCTTTCCCTTGCCGAGCAGCCGCCGGATGGAAAACACTCTGCCGTTGACTGTAATCTGATCTTCCATGTTCCTCGCCTCCATATGCCCAAGCATAGCAGACTCGTGCAGCGTTTGTCCAGCAGAAATCTGTTCCACTGGAAATACTGGCAGATTGAATAAAATATCGTTTAGATTTCATTCATCTTTCACAAGTTCTTCTTGCATTTTGCTTGGAAGTGCGTATAATGATGTGTGCAAAAAAGTAGAAATGAAGGAATTTGAAAATGCGCACGCTGTTATCATTATCTATTGCCATTCTCGCGGGCCTTCTGATGACCCGCGTTGCAAAGCCCTGAAGCTGCCGTCTGTGACGGCGTATCTGGTCGCAGGTGTTCTGATTGGACCGTATTGCCTGGGTCTGCTTGGGATTGAGGGGCTCGGCTTCCCGACGCAGGAAGACGTAGACAGTCTTTCTCTGATCTCCGAGGTCGCGCTGGGCTTCATCGCGTTCTCCATCGGCAGCGAGTTTCGCGTGTCCGAACTCAAACACACCGGCAAGCAGGCATTTGTCGTCGGCGTTCTGCAGGCACTGGCCGCAACCTTTTTTGGTCGATATCGCCCTGATTGCCATCGCGCTGCTTACAAACGGCAAGCTGTCCATTGCGCAGGCTATTACCCTCGGCGCGATTGCCACGGCGACGGCCCCTGCTGCGACGCTCATGCGGTCGTGCGGCAGTATAAGGCAAAGGGCCCGCTGGTCGATCTGCTGCTGCCGATCGTCGCGCTGGACGACGCGGTCGGTCTGGTGGTGTTCGCGGTGTCGTTCGGTATTGCGAAGGCGCTCAATACCGGTTCGTTCGACGTGATCTCCATTGTCGTCGATCCGCTCATCGAGATCGTCTGCTCGCTGGCGCTCGGCGCGCTCGGCGGCTGGCAAGTGCTGACGCAGCTGGAAAAGCTGTTCAACTCCAACACGAACCGCCTGAACATGACCATCGCCTTCGTCTTCCTGACCTCGGCGCTGGCCATGGCGGAATTCAAGATCGGCCCGGTCACGATCGGCTTCTCGTCGCTTCTGACGTGCATGATGCTCGGCACGCTGTTCTGCAACCTCTGCCCGCTGTCCGGCGAGATCATGGAAAAATCTGACCGTTGGACGAGCCCGCTGTTCGCCGCGTTTTTCGTCATTTCCGGCGCTGGACTGGATCTCGGCGTGTTCAAAGACGGGATGATCGTGCTCATCGGCGTTGTGTATATTTTGACGCGCTCGCTCGGCAAATACTTTGGTGCGCATTACTCCGCAAAGCTTATGAAGTGTGAGCCGCAGATCTGCAAATATCTCGGCATTACGCTGCTGCCGCAGGCGGGTGTGGCGCTCGGTATGTGCGTAACAGCGCGTTCGCTCGGCGCAGAGGGCGATCTGATCCGCAATATTACGCTGTTCGCCATTCTGATCTACGAACTGGTCGGTCCGCTGCTGACCAAAATGGCCCTGCAGGCTGCAGGTGAGATCCACCCGATGGACGAAGCCGTCCGCAACCGCCGCCAGCACAATCTGGAGCAGGTCAACGCGGGGAAGAAATAATACAGAGTGCAGCAGCCCCGGCCACGCGGCCGGGGCTGCTTCTGCTTAGCTTGCTTACTTAATAACGCCCTTCTGCAAAATTACATTGGCGTAGATTGCAGTCTCGCCAGACTGTAGGATGCAGTAGGTCTTGCGGGCCTCGTCGTAGAACTCGAAGCGCTCATAGCTGCCGAAGGCGGCTTCGCCACGCGCGTCGTATTTGGCGACGATCTTCTTGTATTCATCCCAGATGGGGATCTCCATGCCCTTGTCCTTCTCGGCTACCTGCATAATCATGACGGGATGCTCAACATACTCGTCAAGCGGGATGACCTGTAAAATCGCGTCGAGCAGTTCGGGCACGCCGTGGCCATCGGCGCGGAGGAAGACGCAGTTATTGGGCTTGGCCATAGAAGCGCCGGGGAAATTGCCGTCGCCGATGCAGATGCGGTCGCCGTGGCCCATTTCAGCCAAAACCTTCAGAAGTTCCGGGGAAAGGATGGGGGGAATGTTTTTCAGCATGGTTCAAATACCTCCTGTTTGATCGGGCCGCCCGTTGACTTCGGGCAGCAAAGGCAATAAAATATGTGCGTTGATTTTTTATTTTAGGAGATGCCGCAATGGACTACGCACAGCAGCTTGCATTTTTCGCCAATATTCTCGAGCAAAAGCGCCTTGTGACCGCGTTGGAGGGCAATGCCTCCATGATTGACCGGAATGCCGGTCTGACATATATCACGCCGTCCGGGCGGATGAAGCTGCTGCTTCAAAAAGAGGATATTAGCGTCATGGGCGAAAACGGCACACAGGTCGGCGGGCGCGGGAAGCGGTCGAGCGAATATCTGCTGCACGAGGCCGTCTACCGGACACGTCCGGACGTAAATGCCGTTGTGCATTGCCACTGCCCGTATCTGACAGCGTATGCACTGCGGTATCAGGACTTCATCGTCCCAGAGAACTGCTCACTGCACGCCGTGTTCCGGCGCTTTGTCTGTCTGCCCTACGGCAAAAACGGAACGCATGAGATCCACCGGGGTATTGAGATCTGCACTGTCCGACAGCCCAGTCTGTCTGCTCGGCGGACACGGCGTTGTATGCGTGAGCAATTCCATGGAAAGCTGTATCGGGCTGCTGGAAGCAGCGGAGGGACTGGCAAAGACACTGTGGCTGGCGGGGCAGATCTAGGTATTTGTAGGGGCCGATGCCAACATCGGCCCGTGAGGCAGTTAAGACCTCGCCGAAGATTTTCGTAAAATCGGTGCATTCTGTTGGATCGATGCGACGCCCGCAGGCTAGTTTCGAGGCGCAACCGCGCATCGCGCGGCTCTTAGCGCCGAAGATGGGCATCGACCCCTACATCCACACGGGAAAATACATACGAATTCGCCGAAAAGCTTTCTCTTTTTGCATCTTTTTGCATTTGTATGCTGCAACCCCTCAGGTACACAGTTGGGGCAAAATATCCGCTGATAACCGTAGATGATTTAATCAGCGGTTACTCAGGCACTTTGCGCCAACTCCCCTTTCAGGGACGCTCTTTTCTGTTCACGCTCTGGTATGGAACACTTCCTTGAGGCTTGGGTAGAGCATGGCATAGCGTTTTTTTGTAAGGGCATAGGTTACCCGCACAGACGCGTCGGGCTCAATGTCGCCGCTCATGCGGATGTGGCTGCATGCTTCCGGCAAATTCTTGAACAGGCCGATCGCCACGCCTGCGGCTGCCGCCGCACCGAGGCTTGTTGCACTGTCGGAGAATGTCGAAACATCATGGAGTGTCACATTGCAGACATCGGCGAGAATCTGCTTCCAAAGCTTTGATTTCGCGCCGCCGCCGATGATGCGCAGTTCATCGATCTGCTGCCGCTCGCGCATCACGTCCAGAATCTGGCTCAGTCCGCAGGCCGTGCCTTCCAGAACAGCGCGGAGGAAATGCTCGCGCTTGTGCGTCGTGTTCATGCCGAAGAAAACCCCCTGCGCCTGCGCATCGAAGACAGGAGAGCGTTCTCCCTCCAGATACGGCAGATATATCAGCCCATTGGCTCCTGCTGGGGCAGTCGCTGCGGCAGAGTCGAACGCCCGCGCAGAAGCGACGTCGAACAGTTCCATTGCCCACGAAACAGAACGTCCGGCACACTGTTCCGTGCCAAAAACGTTGCAACCGTGGCCGTCGAGCGTGTAGATATGGAACACGCGGTGCTGCGGATCTATGAACGGTGCGTCCATCTGTCCGGCAATCCACGCGGTGGTGCCAAGGCTGAGATAAAAGTCCCCCCGGCTTTGCCACACCCGCACCAACATTGGAGCAGGCACCGTCGCCGCCGCCGACGGACACGGGAATACCCGCGCGAAGGCCGAGGCAGCCTGCCGCTTCCTCACAGAGTCTGCCTGCGATCTCGCAGCTGGTATGAATCTGCGGGAATTTGTCCAGATCAAGGCCTACATTACGGAACATATCCGCATCATACTGCCGCGTTTCCAGATTCATGAGCAGGCCGTGCGACGCATCAGACATGTCAGTCGTTTCCATCTGGCCGGTAAGGCGGTAGACAAGATAGTCCTTCGATTGCAGGATGCGGTATGTCCGGGCGTAGAGTTCTGGCTCGTTTTCCTTTAGCCAGAGCGTCTTGCAGAGCGTGGACGCAGGTGAAAGGACGTTGCCGCAGATCTCATAGAAATAATCCCGCCCGAATCTGGCGCGCAGCGCATTGGAGATGGTCAGCGCGCGGGTATCGGCGTGGATCATGGCCGGACGGAGCGTCTGCCCCTCCTTGTCCATGGGCAGGCAGCCGAGCATATGGCCGGAAACGCCGATGGCATCGACGCGTTTGACGTATTCGGGTGCAAGTTCCCGCAGCATCATCATTGCGCGCACGGCGCTCATCCACCAATCGGCAGACTCCTGTTCACAGCCGCCGTCTGGGTAATGATGTGTAGGATAGGTCGTTGTAACATTACGGATGATATTGAGATTTTCATCGACCAGCGAAGCTTTGAGGCCGCTGGTTCCGATATCGAATGCCAGTAAAATGCTGTGCAAGTTGAATCACTCCAAAATTGGGATGCCGGATTACGCCGGTGGGGTGTCCCTGCTTTATTGTACAATATTCAACCGGAAAAGCAAAGCGTTTTTTCATTTGGTCCACCGAAAAGGCGCCGCAGCCCGCCTTTTTGGTTCAGTCTCAGCGGATATTCTTGTACATCGGGCCGTAGGCGGCGCAGGCACGATAGTCCTGGCCTTCCTTGTCCATGCCGAACGCATTCCATGCTGCCGGACGGAAGATATCCTGCTCCGGCACGTTGTGCATGCAGACGGGGATGCGCAGCATCGAGCAGAGCGTGATGAGATCCGCGCCGACGTGGCCGTAGGAAATCGCGCCGTGGTTCGCGCCCCAGTTCTGCATGACGGAGTAGGCGCTCTCAAACGGGCTGCCGGCCTTGCCGTCGCAGCGCGGGGTGAACCAGGTGCACGGCCAGGTGGGGTTCGTGCGCTCCATGAGGGTGTCGGTGACCTCCTCGGGCAGATGCACGGTCCAGCCCTCGGCGATCTGCAGGACGGGACCGAGGCCCTTGACGAGGTTCAGGCGGATCATAGTCGCAGGCATTTCCGCACGGGTGACAAAGTGGCTGGAGAAACCGCCGCCGCGGAAGTTGTCGAAGCCGGCCTCGCACCAGACGGTCGCGTCGGTCATCTTCTTGATGTCCGCATCCGTGACCTCCCACCATTTCTTCATGACGGCATTGCCGTTTTCGTCCGTGCACTCGCCGCAGGCGTCGAGGCAGGCTGCGCCGGAGTTCAGCAGATGAATGATGCCGCCGTTCTCCTTCGCCTTACCCTCCAGATCATAGCCGGTGACGCGCTTCGTCGCCTCAGGCGACCAGTAGGTACGCACGTCGGCGAAGATCTGTGCGCGGTTCGTCAGCAACTCCATGAACAGCATGCCGAGACCGTTGAGCACGTCGTTTTCCGTTGCGAAGACCATCGGCTCCTTCTTCGGGCCTTCAAAGTCGAAGGACGAGTTGAGTACAGCCTCGGGATAGTCACAGTTGGGCCAGTGGTCCGTCCACTGTCTCTGGCCCTGGAAGCCGGCAGCGATGGCGTTGTGGCCGACGGATTCCTCAATGAAGCCTGCGGGCAGGTTCTTGTTGCCCTGGATCAGATCCTTGATGATGCAGTACATCTTGATCGTAAATTCCCACTGCTTCTCTTTTTCTTCCGGGGTAAACTTGATACGGCGCTTTTCGCCGAGGAAGTCAACATATTCGGGGTTGTCGTCGCGGCCTTCCTTGCAGTGCTCCTTCGTCCATGCCAGCGCCTTTTCATAGGCCTCATGGTCGTAGATGCCCTCTTCCATGCGGCGGAGGATCTCGACCTCGTCAACGGACTCAACGCGCAGCCCCAGATACTCCTCCATGAAGTTCTGATCCATGATGGAGCCGCCGATGCCCATGGTGACGGAGCCGATCTGGAGGTAGCTCTTGCCGCGCATCGTGGCGGCGGCGACGGCCGCGCGGCCGAAGCGAAGAAGCTTTTCCTTTACGTCGTCGGGAATTTCGGTGATCTGATCGCGGTCCTGCACCTCATGGCCGTAGATGCCGAAGGCGGGCAGGCCCTTCTGGGCGTGGGTCGCCAGAACGGAGGCCAGATACACAGCGCCCGGACGCTCGGTGCCGTTGAAGCCCCAGACGCCCTTGATGGTATTGGGGTCCATGTCCATGGTCTCGGAGCCGTAGCACCAGCACGGCGTGACCGACAGCGTGACGGCAACGCCCTCGCGCTTGAATTTTTCTGCGCAGGCAGCGGATTCGGGCACGCGGCCGATGGAGGTGTCTGCCATGACGACCTTGACAGGCTCGCCGTTGGAATAATACAGGTTTTCCTCAAACAGCTCCTTTGCAGCCTCGGCCATGGCCATGACCTGATCTTCCAGACTCTCGCGCAGCTGCATCGGCCGCGGCGGCCATCGACAATGGGGCGGATGCCGATCACGGGATATTCGCCGATATAACGATTCTTTGCCATACAATAAACTCCTTTACGTTTATAAAATATCTTTTTTATACGCCCTTCCGGGCGGGGCTTACAGATTGGACAGCTTCGCCTTGAGGCGCAGCAGCTTTGCGGGCGACGCGTCGCCGCCCAGTCTTGCCAACAGCAGTTCTGCCGCGCGCCAGGCCCATCTCGTTCATGGGCTGCTCGACAATTTCAAGCTTGGGTGAGACAATGGAGCACAGATCGACATTGTCATAGCCGATAAAGTCCATCTCGTCCGGCAGCGTCACCCCGCGCTCATGCGCAGCCATAATTGCGCCGAGCGTCATGTCGTAGTTGGTGACAAACACAGCAGTCGGAGGCTGCGGCATATCAAGAAGCGCGCAGAACAGGCGTGAACCGGATTCAAGATCATAGTTTCCGGCAGTGATGAGTGCCTCGTCAACCGGCAGGCGATAATCTGCCAGCACACGGCGGTATCCCACGGTGCGTTCCCGCGCAGTAGAGATCGTCTGCGGGCCAGCAATCAGACCGATGCGGCGGTGTCCGCGGCCGATCAAATGCTCGACGGCCATATAGACCGCATTGAGATTGTCAACCACGACAGTATCATACTGTGCATTTTCCAACGACCGGTCGATCAGCACGACAGGGATTGCACCGACGCGGGTGCGAACCTCTTCGGCGCTCGCATGCTCCGGGACATAAACAATGCCGTCTACATGATAGCGCGCAAGGAAATCCAGCTTACCGAGTTCCTGATCCCGATCGAAGTCATAGCTGCAGACGAAGCATTCATAGCCGCTGCGCCGCAAAATCAGTTCCAGCGCCGCAACCACGCGGCCAAAAAAGGGACTCGAGATTGTCGGCAGCAGGACGCCGACGGTCATGGAGCGGTTTGCCTTGAGACTGCGGGCAAAAACATTGACGGAATAGCCCAGTTCTGCGACCGCTGCATCGATTGCAAGGCGGTTTTCCTCGCGGACATTGCCGCCGTTAAGATATTTGGAAATAGTGGACAGCGAAAGCCCCGTCCGGCGGGCGACATCCTTGATCGTTGACATTGGCTGCTCCTGTTCTTGCATAACGTTTCGCTTTTTCTTTATTCTACTCTATCTGTATTTCCTCCGTCAAGAAGCATTTCACTCAAATCCGCACATTGTTTTTGTGTAAAATGCGCAAATACTCACCGCTGCTTGGCGCATTCCCGGCATCTCCCCTGCTTTCGTCGGCGAAACGTTTCGCATCCAGTGTCTATATCGTAACGTACTGCCTTCGCATTAAATGATGGATTGCCTGAATGCTTTGATACAAAACATAACAGGCGCTTGCGAACGCGACTGCATGCGTGAGGATGCACGCGACTGTTCATGCGTGTAAAATCCATCAAGAAAGGGCAAACAGGTTAGCTCAAAATTGAATAACCAAGCGACAAAAGGGATGTTACCGCAAGGCAGCATCCCTTTTCGCATACGCCCACGCCGTAGATTTTGAGAAAAGTCTACGGCGTTTTTTTCTGCCCAAATCTGAAAGGAGGTGCAGCCACAATGTACTTTACGAACGGCAGCAGCCGTGCGTTTGAAATGCTCATGCGGGGAAAGCCCGGCTTTGACCGCTACGAAAACGGCGGCTGTGCCGACTGTGAGGATTGCAATACCTGCCACTTTTACCGTCCGCATTGGAAGTACCAGTTCTGTGTGTACGCGGAATGTCCGTATGAGCCGGGCAAGCTGACCGCCCTCCGGCGCGGCACGGCGAAGTGAGCGAAAGGAGCTGATAACCTATGGCAGTATTTCGGGTGGAGCGCAACAGCGGGTACACCGTCATGTCAAACCACCATCTGCGAAATAAGGAGCTGACCTTGAAAGCCAAGGGGCTGTTATCGCAAATGCTGTCCTTGCCGGAGGATTGGGACTATACCCTTGCGGGGCTGTCCCATATCAACCGTGAGAGCATTGACGCGATCCGCACCGCTGTATGGGAGCTTGAAAAAGCCGGATATATCCTGCGGCGGCAGGGGCGCGATGAAAAAGGCAAAATGACTGCTATCGAATACACCATCTATGAGCAGCCGCAGCCGGTGTTGGAAAATCCAATACCGGGCAAACCGATGTTGGAAAATCCGACAACGGATAATCCGATGTCGGAAAATCCAACGCAATTAAATAAAGATAGATCAATAACTAACTTATCAAAGAAAGAAAAATCAATTACGGATCTATCAAGTACCGATTCCTTTCCTATCCTTTCCCCTAACCCCTCACCTTGCAGGGCTGCGCCGGAACGGAGAGGAATGGAAGCGTTCAAGCAGAGCGCCGTAGATATTTACCGTGAAATCATCATGGAGAATATCGAGTATGACGCACTCACGCAGGACCCGAAAATGGACAAGGAGCGTTTGGACGAGATTGTAGACCTCATGCTGGAAACTGTCTGCTCTGCGCGAAAGACGCTCCGCATCGCTGGCGACGATTACCCCGCCGAGTTGGTAAAGAGTAAATTCTTGAAGTTGAACAGCAGCCACATCGAGTTTGTCATGGACTGTATGCGGGAAAACACCACGAAGATCCGCAACATCAAGCAATATCTGCGGGCGGTGCTGTTCAACGCTCCGTCTACCATCGACAATTACTATACCGCCCTTGTCGCGCACGACATGGCAAGCCCTGATTGGGGCAAGCCGAAATCAGGCATCCCGGACTATTCCTGTTCGCCGAACGAGAGCCTATGAGAATATGGCTGATCTGGCGGGTGCGCCCGCCCTGACTGTGCAGAAAAATCGAAAGGAGTGATAACCGTTGCAGGAAGAAGTGACCCGAAAGACGATTGCCCTTGCAATCAAAACGGCAAAGCTGGACGGAAAGGTGCTGCAAGCCGCGCG
>VOFC01004142.1_pt1 | contig 46738 bp, 50 predicted proteins | sample 5384161 | NCBI WGS metagenome assembly VOFC01 (sample SAMN12384722, study PRJNA508395) | human gut metagenome | isolation source: healthy gut B | host: Homo sapiens | reverse complement strand
AAGACTAATCATCAGCCTTTAAAAGCAGGAAAACAGTACCCGCCTACGGGCGGATACTGTTTCCCAAAGTATTCCTGTAAAAGACTTGACAACGCCTTTTTATTTTGTATCTTTACAACATCTTAAAACATTAAAATATCAACATGAAAGAATTGCCATCAGAAGAGGAAGAAATTCCGTTTCGCATTAAAACTTATAAGAAAAAGGAATTGGCTTGTATGTACAATCCGAACATTACACCCCGTTGCGCCATACGCATATTCACCAAATGGATTAAAAATAAATAAAGAACTGCTCCGGTTATTGACTGCCACAGGTTATCATCCGCGTACACGAACTTTTACTCCCCGACAGGTAAAATCATCACAGTATTCTGGACATTCCATAAGGATGTCCAGAATACTGGTTTTATCATTGCAGTTGTCCCGCCGCTTTCAAATAAGCCACATAATTCACATACAATTGAAATGGGCATCCACTTTCGTCTGATAAGCCTGCTGCCAAAGCACTTGTGCTTCCAGATAATCCGAAAAGAGTTTCCAGTCCCACTTCATATTGCTTACCACTGACTTTCATATTCTCCTCTGCCTGTTCCAGCGAACGTTCGGAAAGCTCCGTTTCCAACCGGGCCTCATCCAGATTATTGGCAGCTTGCATCAACTCCAGCAACATCTTTTCATTGACATTTTCCTGTTCAAGACGAGCTTGTTCCAACTTCACTTTGGCAGACTTTACTTTATTGGTACGTTCGCCAAAATGAAACAGAGGGACAGAGACATTCAGGAATACGGAAAAAGCACCCTTTTTCATCAAAGTTTCATCATTGACTTCCAATCCGTGAAGATAATCATAACTACCTCTGACGCCGATACGCGGTAACAGCTCACTACGATTCAGCTTTTTACCTCCTGCTCGGCAATGGCTATTTGTTTGTTCAAGATTCCATATTCGGGACGGGCAGTTATGTCAGAGACCTGCACTTTCCACCCCTGCTCCACTTCCGGAAAATCATCGGATATATCAATCTGTGCTGTCAAAGGGCGGCCGATGTAATGACAGAGATTCATACTTGCAAGACGGAGGGCGTTATCAGCCTTTCGCAAAGAAAGTTCACTCTCGTTGAGCTTCACTTGCACTTTCAGTACATCATTTTGCGGTTTCATGCCATACCGATGAGCACTCTTTACATTTTTGGAAAGTTCCGTCAGTAAGGCGTGATATTTTTCCGCTACTTTTTTCATCTCCTTGGCTTTCACTAACTGCACGTATGCTTTATCTGTATTCAGAATAACTTCCGAAGTAGTTAAAGCTTCGTTCAAATGTGCCATTTCCTTTCCCAATAGTGACATTTTATAGGCGGCACGGATTTTTCCTCCCATATAAGGAGGCTGTTCCACCTGTACACCGCCCGAGTAAACAGTTCCGACCTTATAGTCCAGATTCAGTCCGGGAAAATAAGCAAAACCACTCGACACCAGTTCTCCGGTAGCAGGATTGGGCAGGAAAACCGGAAGGTTTCCACCCGGAACTCCGAGACTTCCATCCGCTGTGCTATAAATACCTGTTCCGTTGGCTGTAAAATTAGGGAAAAAATTGGCCTTATAGCTAAGAGACATCAAGCGGGCTGCTTCCGTTTGTTTATTGGCGGCAGCCATATCCTTATTATATTTCAGTGCCATTTCACGGCATTGCGCCAGACTTAGTTTTTCTTGCGCGGCAAGAGAAACCGACAGGCCGAACAATACACCCGCTACACTAATGGCTACAAGAATTTCTTTTTTCATTTGTCTGTCTTTTTATATGAAAGAATAATGCATACAAAATCGGGATAAAAAGCAACGTTATCAACGTGCCGAACAGCAACCCACCCATGATAGAAGCCGCCAACGAACCGAACATGGCATCCGGCAACAATGGAATCATTCCCAAAATCGTAGTCAGCGAAGCCATCATCACAGGACGGAGACGGCTCTGAGAACTATCTATCAGTGCCGTTACCGGTTCCACTCCCTGATTAATTTGCAAAGTGATCTCGTCCATCAGCACGATACCGTTCTTTATGATCATTCCTATCAACCCCAATGTACCGACAATGGCGACAAAGTTGAATGTCTTCCCGGTAAGCAGCATTACAGCAACAACACCGACAAATACCAGCGGAATAGTACAGAAGATGATAGCCGGTTTCCGGTAATCTTTGAACAGCATGATTAGAATGGATATCATCAGAATGATAGCAAACGGGAAATTCTTGAACAGATATTGCATAGACTTTGTGCTGGCGTTCCTCTCGCCTTGCCATTGAAGCCGATATCCGTCAGGCAGCGGAATCTGTTCAATCTGCCCGGCAATAGACTGCCGCGCCTTCTCCGTTTCTACCCCCGGAACAGGGGAACATTGCACCCGTTGGCTACGCTGCCCGTTATAACGGGGAACCACCGGATCTTCCCACTTCACATCGATCCGCTTACTAATTTGTTTCAACGGAGTTGTTCCCATCAACGTTTCCACCAGTTCTTCTTTCGATAGTGTTCCTGTCTTCAGCTTCATCATCATTTCCTGTGTCAGCAAAACCGTTCAGAGAAGGAAGAGACGAGAATATCTGCGTATTGTCCAGGTTTTCAATCGGATTTCCGTGTTCGTCCAGGCAACGCAAGTAGATATTATCTTTGTGAATACCTTCGTAGAAAGACCCGATAGGGATGCCGCTGGTAGCGGTCAGTAGAGATAGGCTTACATCATTACGGCTCAATCCGATAGCACGTGCCGCAGGCTGGTCATATTCAATAGTCAGTACCGGAATTTGCGGTTCCCAGTCTGTGGTAATCAGGTAAACATCCGGGCAATTCTCCATAATCTTGCGGGCACTGTCTGCCAACTGATGCAAAACAGCAGGATCAGGACCGGTAAATTGCGCTTCAATAGGATATTTTTTGAACATCAGATTGTAGCGGTTCATCTTTACGTAAGCATCCGGATAATGTTGTGAAAGATATTGTTGAATTTCCGCCATGTTATCCACCAAATCGTCCGGAGAGGTGAAGTCGATTATCAGTTCACCGTAAGATAAGGAAGGGTTGGCTATGTTACGCACCAAGTTATAACGGGCAGGTGTACCACCGATAGAAGTAGTGACGTGTGTAACTTCCGGACGCTTTTTCAGGTAAACTTCGATTTCTTCCAAGTCACGTGCTACACGAGTGGAGTTAGTCCCTTCCGGCAATTTATATTCCATGTAAAGCTGATCGTAGACCATATCCGGGAAAAAGCCCTGCTTCATAAACCGATAACTGAAAGCCGAAAGCAATACCAAAGCAATCATTGTAAACACAAAACTCCAACGATGTGCCAGACTGAATTTCAATAATGAACGGAGAACAGCATAAATCTTTCCTTCATACACACGTTTTCCGGCAGCAGTAGTTGCCGCAGAGATTTCCGGATGCAAAATCCGGTCAGCCATCAACGGGACGTGCACCAAAGCCAGCACCCAACTAAGCAATAAGGAAACAGCGAGTACGATAAACAGGTCGCGCGTATAAACGCCTGCCGTATCCGGCGACATATAAATCGGCAGAAAGGCTATGATAGCGATCAACGTCGCTCCCAACAACGGCATCGCCGTCTGTCGTCCGATGGCAGTCATTGCCTCCATCCGACTCTTTCCGGCTTTCAAATCTACCAAAATACCGTCGATGATAACAATCGCATTATCCACCAGCATCCCCATCGCAAGCACGAACGAGGCCAATGAAACACGCTGCATCGTACCGTCCATAAAATAAAGGAACAGGAAGGAACCGAATACCGTCACTACCAAACTGATACCGATAATCACCCCGCTCTTAAATCCCATAGCAATCATCAGAATAACAACTACGATAATCACGGATTCTATCAGATTAAGAATGAACGTCCCCAACGAACTGCCTACACGTTCCGGCTGATAGAAAACTTTATGACACTCTACCCTGCTGGAAGGCGTTCGACTTTCAGTTGCTCCAATTTCTTTTCCACTTGATGCCCCACTTTGATAATGTCGGCATCCGAAGAAGCGGCCACCATTATTCCTATCGCACGCTGACGGTCATAAAACAATTCGTTGCGGGTAGGATCTTCATAATCTTTCTCAATACGGGCTATATCACTCAACCGCAACTGATCGGCATCATGTCCCTGAATCAGCATACGACCGATATCCTCCACCGTCTTAAACTTGTCACTGACTGTCCCCCGGATACGATTATCGCCATTATCATAGTAACCAGTATAAGTCGTTTGGTTCTGTCCGTTCAGGGTGGCAAGCACTTCGGCAGGTTTCACACCCAAGTTGGCCATTCGGTCTTGCAATAGGGAGATGTTGATACATTCCGGACGGTTGCCGTATAAATCGACGCGTTCCACACCGTCCAATTCGCTGACTTCACGTTTCACCAGTTCTGAATAATCAGACAGTTCCCTGTCGGAAAGTCCGTCACCCGTCAAAGCGAAAAACATTCCGTAGACATTACCGAAATCATCTTTCACGATAGAAGGGCTGGCACCTTCGGGAAGTTCCGCCTGTGCGTTCGCCACCTTACGGCGCAGCAAGTCCCAGCACTGTTCCACGTCGGTTTCCTTGACAGTCGTTTTCAGTTCTACCTGAATCAGGGAGAGATCGTTGTAGGAATAACTTTCCACATTATCTATATTCCCCATGGAGCGAATATTCTTCTCCAGTACATCCGTCACCTCTAATTCTACCTGATGCGCAGACGCACCGGGATAGGTGGTGACTACCATGGCAAGCTTTACTGTTATTTCAGGGTCTTCCAGTTTACTCATTTCATAACTGGAATAAGCTCCTCCTACAATCAGTACGGCAATCAGGAAGTAGATTAACTTCTTGTTCTCAAATGCCCATTTACTAATATCAATCATAGCAGTCCTCCCACATTGGTTTCAGCAGCCGCAAGAAGCGGTTCCACCTGTTCTCCTCTTTACATGATGCACCCCCGAAGCGACAACCAAATCACCGGGATTCGCTCCGTCTGAAGTAATCAGGCATCTGCCGTCGCTAAGCAGACGGGTTACTGTCACATCACAACAGCGAATAGCGTGACTGGAAGCATCATAAAGAAAAATACTCGTACGTCCGTTCTCACGAAGGATCGCTCCGCTGGCAACCAACAGGTTACGCACATCTCCTTCACTACATTCGATAGTAACCATTGTATTCATGCCGGGCGAAGGAGCAGCCTGCTTATCCTCTTTTTTCAGCTGAAGCCGCATGGTGTACAACTGATTGGCATTTGCCTTAGGCGTGACACTAATCAGTTCCAAAGCATATCTTTGATGAGGATAAACATCGAATGTGCAATAGTAGCGGGTGAACTGCTGTCGACGGATATATTCTACTGCCGGAAGATTTATTTCCACTTCCGGACTTCCCTCACTAATGATGGAAACAACAGGCATACCGGCAGCTACCGTTTCATGGGAATCAAAAAGGCGTTTCTGGACATATCCGCTAAAAGGAGCATACAAACGGGTGTATGCCAACTGGTCCTTAGCATGGTTATATTTGGCGGTAATCTGTCTCAATCCGTACACGGCCTTATCATTAGCATCCGGTGTCGTCACATTTTCCTTATAAAGTGCCATCACCCGTTCCGCCTCCGCTTTTACACTTTGATATTCTGCTTCTGCTGCATCCAGCTGAACCTGATAGTCCGTCGGATCCAATTCTGCCAATAGTTGCCCTTTACGCACATAAGCACCATCATTTACATGCATATATTGAATAGTACCACTCACCCGGAAAGACAGACTTATGTCCTGTGCCGCTTTCACCCGACCCGGAAACTGCAAAGCTATTTGTCTGTCAGCAGAAAGTACAGTGTCAATCTTCACTGCCGGATTAGTGCCTGTGTTTTGTACACGCTTCCCACACGAAGTCAACAGAACTGCTAAAAATCCTGTTAATAAGAAGTCTAATCGTCTCATATTTTCACTTATTAGTTAGTTGCCACAAAAGTATCCCAAGCAAACATGAGGAGAAAGGTTGATTTAGACGAAACATTGTTCTATTTGTACGTTATCCAAGATAAAAAGCCGAAATAGTTTGCTATTTGTATTTATTTGTTTGTTTCTTTGTAAAGAAATTCATTTCAACGAAAAGGAATATGGAACCACTGACGCCATTTAAGTATGTTATAATATCTCCGGAAGATACTTCCATGAAAGAAGGATGCATTATTTCCGAATTCAACCAATGCGGACTTTTCCTCTGCCAGAAAGGACAGGCGGAAATCCTGTTGGGAGGTAGACCATACCAGATTAATAAAAGGAATCTTTTCATATATATACAGCTGCCAATCTTCTACAAATACGCCAAAGGAGCGCTGACCTGGAAGGAATCATGATAGAGGTCGACCTGGATTATGTCATACCAATAGTAAACAAAGTAGCTAACTCGGAAAATTTGCTTTATTTGCGGGAAAATCCCTGCCTGTCGCTCTCTGAAGAGCAATATACATTTGTAGAGAACTTGCTCAAATCTGTAGAAAAACGAATTAACAGGAGAGTGTCTGTAACAGTTCCCGTCAGAAACAACATTTAATTTCTGAATTAATCAAGTCCTGGGGACAGGTGATATGCTATGAGTTATTAAACATTTATTTCAGTAACGAACCCCAAACACCACTGCCACAGGATAAAAAAGGATAAGATCTTCCAAAATTTCATGATTACCCTCTATCGATATTATCGTCAGAACGTGATGTTACTTTTTTTATGCAGACAAGCAATGCTTGTCCGCCCGATATTTTTCTTCTGTCATCAAGGAGAAATCAGGGAGCAGTGCTTTGCAGTGGATTATACAGAATGTCATTACAGAAGCTAAATATCTGCTCGATAATACCGATTTAAGTATTAAGGAAATAGCAACCAAACTCAACTTCCCCACACAATCATTCTTCGGGAAATATTTCAAGCAGTATGTCGGTATATCTCCTAAAGAATATCGGAACAAGAAGACAGGCTTGTTGCCTTCTTGAGTCAGCAAAACAAAATTCTGTTCTTTTTTTTGATATTACAATAATCTGAATTGGAATATAATCAATAGAAAAGGATTATTCGCCGATTGCGTACAATATTGATATATAATCGTCCTATTCTTATATTAAAAACGACTACCCAACACTACCTTTGTTACCAACCGATTATTTCAGGAAGATTGCATTAGTTAAACAAGCTGTTTTACTTGGTATACTCGAAAATAATTCATAAGTTTGTTTTGTATTAAAGGAGTCCATTGTATGTATAAGAAGTATATTCCATTTCTTTTTATTATTAATTTCTACTCTTTCGTTTGGACAAAATATACACTTCCAAGCGATCGGAGTAGAAAATGGCATTTCACAACCCACAGTCACGTCTATTTATCAAGATGAATTCGGTATTATCTGGATAGGAACCAAAGATGGTCTGAATCGATACAACGGTACTGATTTCCATATATTCCGCCCGATAGAGAATGATAAAAACAGCTTGTACAATAATAATATAGGTACTATCTGTGGCGATAAAAACGGTCATATTTATATCCGTTGCAAGTATGCTGTAGTAGAATATGATATCAGAAAAAACATTTTCCATACTATCCGTAACAACAATATCCAGGCCATTGACTACGGTAACTCCCGGTTATGGGTTTGTACGAGAGATTCATTGTTTACATACAACCGAAAAGAAGATAAACTAGAGTATTATTACCACCTGGACAGTGTACGCATATCATGCGTCACTGAAGATCATGAAGGCAACCTGTATGTAGGAACGATGAATAAAGGCTTGTACATAATAGATAGTAATAAGAAATGGCTTAATTATCTTCCCGAGAAAGATATAACCTGTATTTATGAAGATTCCAAAAAAAGAATATTTGGGTAGGAACTAAGGATGACGGACTTTTCCGTCTGGACAGAAATGGCGTACAAATCAACTATAAGGACGGACCTTATAAAAAACAGACTTTCCAGCAATTATATCCGTTGTATTGTTGAAGACAATCAGGGAAATTATTGGATAGGCACTTTTTAAAGGTTTGGACAAACTGGATACCACCAACAATATTACTCATTACAGCGAAGACAACAAGCCTTACAGCTTAAGTAATTCTTCCATCATTTGTATGATGAAAGATCAGCAGGGCACTTTCTGGATAGGTACCTACTACGGTGGAATCAATCTATTCAATCCCGATTATGAAATCTACACCTACTATTATCCCGATGAATCACAAAAGGTAAATTGACATCCCCTTTTGCCGGAAGAATGAAAGAGGACTCCAAAGGTGGTATTTGGATTGCAACAGAAGGCGGAGGAGTGAATTATCTCGATAGAAAGACCAAGAGTTTTATCGAATATAAACACAGTAACCAAAGTAATTCACTTGCATCCAATACAATTCAAGCTTTATATCTGGATGAAAAGAATCAGATACTATGGATAGGAACGTTAAAAGGAGGATTGGATAAGTTAAACTTGAAAACACAGAAGTTTACCAACTACAGACATGTTCCCGGCCAAAAAGAACACATTGATTAATGATATAATCCGGAAAATTATTCCATATAAAGGAAACTTGCTGCTGGCTACCCACAACGGCATCGGTTTATTTAATCCGGAAACCGGAGAATGTACCAAACTATTAACGGATAGCAAAACTCAACAACAGGCAAATCATTGATATGCATCTCGACAAGCATAACAATTTGTGGTTTTCCTATTATTTGGGACTGGTAAAATATAATATAGCAACTCATAAACGAGATGAATATTTTGTTCCCAACACTTCCGAAAAAGTCATAGGAAGCAACCTTATAAACGTACTTTTCGAGGATAAAAAAGGGAATATATGGGCTGGTTCTTCCGGAGACGGATATTTCTATACCAACCTGAAAACGAATACATTCAAATCGTTCAATTCACAAAATTCAGATTTGATTAACGATTATATTCTGGATATAAACGAATCTCTTTCCGGTTATCTTTTGATAGCAAGTAATCAGGGCTTTTCACGGTTTGACATGGAAAACGAACGGTTTTATAACTATAACAAACAAAATGGTTTTCCGATGACAGCATTGAATCCTTACGGATTGTTTGTCGCCCATGATAATGAAATATTCCTATCCGGACCTAAGATGATGATCTCTTTCTTCGAAAAAGAACTGAATTCTTATGTTAAACCTTATCAGCTGAACTTTTACTTCATTGGAAGTTAACAATAAACTCATACTACCCAATGACGGCTCCGGCATCCTTTCCGAGTCAATCTTATATCAACCGCAAATCACCCCTGAACCATAATCACTCCATCATCACAGTTAATTTTTCGTTATCAAACTATGTATCAGTATTAAGAAATCGGATTTACTATAAACTGGAAGGGTTTGATAAAGACTGGATGAGTGCCGGTTATCGTAAAGGGATCACTTACACAAACCTGAATCCGGGTAAATACAAGCTAATAATAAAAAGCTCTGAAGAATACTCCGGAAGAGAAAGTATTTGTAAGGAGATAGATATTGTGATAAAACCACCTTTCTATAAATCAACATGGGCGTACTGCCTTTTATGGCATTATAATAATTATTTCTATATACATAATAGTAAGTTTCTATTCTTCCAAATTAAAAATTGAGGGCCTCACTCGAATATGAGAAGAAAGAAAAAAAGCAGATAGAAGAACTGAACCAGTCAAAACTCCGCTTTTTTCACCAATATATCACATGAATTCCGTACTCCGCTTACTCTGATTGTAAGTCAGTTGGAAATGCTAATGGAACGGAATGATATTCAACCGTTGGTATACGGCAAATTAGTAGGCATACATAGAAATACGCTACGTATGAAACGTTTAATTACCGAACTTCTTGATTTTAGAAAACAAGAACAGGGATTCGAGAAGTTTAAATACAGCAAGCAGGATATTTATTCGTTTCTGGAGGAAATCTATCTGTCTTTCAAGGAATACGCCAGAGGCAAACAGATTATTTTCGAATACTTTAATAAAGATCGTTCGCTGGATGTATGGTTTGGATGTAGTGCAACTGAAAAGGTTATTTATAACTTGTTGTCGAACGCTTTTAAATATACACCTTTGGGAGGTACGGTTTCATTATCGGTACAAGAGTATGAAAACAGCGTTATGATACTTATTTCAGATACAGGAATAGGCATTGCCGAGGAAAATCTGAATAAGATATTCGACCGTTTCTATCAAGTAGACAGTCTGGACAACCAGAAAGGCACAGGCATTGACTGGCGCTTGCAAAAAAGTATTATCGAAGCGCATAAAGGAAAAATCGGTGCCCGAAGCCGGGAAGGAAAAGGGACGACATTTGTCGTTGAGTTACCTTTGGGAGACAGCCATATTTCGGCTTCACAAAAAGTGGAGACTCCTGATATTGATTCATACTGCATTTCATTACTGAAGATGGATGATGAAAAAATAACGGAAGAGATACCGGAGGATGAAAATTCTGACAGGACAGAAGAACCTTCGAGTAAAATACTGATTGTCGAAGATAACGAAGAATTACGAGAACTGTTAGTACGTTTATTCTCCAAAGTATACTCGGTTTATGAAGCCCAAGACGGTGAAGAAGGTTTTGAAAAAACCAAAGAAGTACAACCTGATATTGTGCTAAGTGATATCATGATGCCCAAGATGTCCGGAATAGAAATGTGCCGGATGATAAAAGTAATTTTGAAACTTCGCACATACCTGTCATACTGCTCACAGCACAGACTGCGGAAGAATTTACTATACAAGGGTTAAAAATGGGCGCAGATGACTATATCACTAAACCTTTTAATGTGAAACATTTGTTTATGCGTTGTAATAACCTGGTGAACGGCAGAAAGCTGTTACAGAAAAAATATGCTAAACAAATGGATAACAATGTAGATATTTTGGCAACCAATGGTGCCGACCAGCAATTTTTGAACAATGTGTGACCTGTATTGAACAAAACATCGATAATCCCGATTTTGATGTGAATATGTTCGCACAGGCTTTAAATATCGGACGTACCAAGTTATTCCTAAAACTAAAAGGAATAACAGGACAGACGCCGAATGATTTTATTTTTAAACGTCAGGTTGAAAAAAAAAAGCACAAAAGCTGCTGATTCAGTCAGATACTAAGACGATTTCGGAAATAGCTTATGAAGTAGGTTTCAACTCTCCAAGTTATTTCATTAAACGATTCAGAGAACTGTTCGGGATAACACCGGCACAGTTCCAAAAGGGAATCACGGAATAAATTTATAATCTATTTTAATACAATAATAATACTATGAGAACAAAACTATTAGGTGCTTTTTGTCTGTTATTCCCATTATTATCGGTTGCTGCCGATATTCAAAGAATAACTCCTATTACTTCTGACAATAGTGTCAAAATAGAAGTGACTTTATCGGCAGAAGCGGGTGAACATTTATTGCTTGATGCCACCATTGTCGGCTCACAGAATAAAGAGAAACTATGCAACTTTTCAAAAGAATATCTCTTTAATCATAAAACCGATACGACAGTTATACTGGCTACAGATCAATTAACTCCGAAATTATGGAGTCCGGTTTCGCCTGTACTTTATGACCTTACACTAAAAGCAGGAAAGCAGACTTTTCAGAAGAGAATAGGATTCAGAAAATTTGAGATGCATAACGGTGTCTTCTATTTAAACGACAAACCAATCTACCTGCGGGGCAATGCCATAAACCCACCGGAACGCGGCATACCGGAACAACTGGAGCAAAGTAAAGAGTTTGCACGTGACTATGTGCGATATATGAAAAGCCTTCATATCAATATCATTCGTATCCCCGACAACCAAAAACTGGATGGATGTATGCGACGAAGAAGGAATGATGATATTCGCCGGTCGGTACGGTCGTCCTAAACACGCAACAAAAACAGCTCCTCCAACAGATTTTGAATTATCACTTAAAACCTATAAGGAAATAGATTTAGGTCCGTTTACCTCCCATCCTTCTGTCGTAATTTATATTTTATCCAATGAAATGCCCTACGAAGGAAAGGTAGGTGACTTATACAGGGATTTTCTTACTGAATGTATCAAGAACTTAAAAATGGGATAGTACCCGTTTGTATATTTGTAATGCCGGCTATGGTCTAGGGAAATCAGCAGATATCTATGACGTACACAGGTATTGGGGGATGGTACTATAACTCTTTCCTCACCTACCTGAATATGCGCGACAAGGATATGTGGCAAAATCCGGGAAAAGTACAGCCCATTACCTTCACAGAATGTGTGGGTAACTATACCGGTATAGACGGACGCTTTAACCTTTGTTCGAGAACCAAGCAACCCGGTTCTCAAAAGTGTTGACAGGACATTTGCCTGATGCGGAACAAGCAGAAGCCGCCATGGCCTATCAGGCATTTGTTCTGAAAAAATGCGACGGAGCTATTCCGCCGCTTGAGAAGCCAGAATGATTGTCTGGCGGGCACCATGCCTTTCACCATTGTATTTCACCATTGGGACGGAGTAAGTTCTTTTGCCGAGATGAAGCCCAAACCGGTCGCCAGGCAGTATCAGCTTAGCTATCAGCCTATATTATTGAGTTGGGAAAACTGGCAATCACAAGTATATGCAGGAAAGAAGCTATCGGTAGTGGCACACGTAGTGAATGACGATGATTACGGTAATGGATTGAGCAATGCCCGCCTGCATTGGTGGATTGAGCATGAAGGCAAGAAAGTAATATCGGGAGAAAATGAATTCCCGTTTGTCCCTTATTATGGAACCGATAAATTACCTCTCACTATCAATATCCCACAGAATCTACCCACGGGAGATTATCTATTAAAAGGAGAGATTTATTCCAAAGACAAAAAGGTGTCATATAACGAAAGCGAATTATTTATTGCCGGAAAGGATTGGAACAACCCGACTGATACAGAAACAACAGTTTTTGTATATGACACTACCCCGGAACAACAAACATTAAACTGTTTACAAAGAAAGGGATATTCCGTGAAAACAGAATCCTCATTGACAAAACTCCCTATGCACTCCACATTTGTCATCGGTAAAGATTCGTGGGATGATAACCTTGACAGACAAACCGAAGAATTGAAAGCGTATGTCAATAAAGGCGGCCGCATTATTTGCCTTGAACAGAATCAAACCACTTTCAACTCATCCTGGTTGCCCGTAAAAGTAAAATTTCTGGAACATAGTAATAACGATCCGGTTTATCTGTCACCGTCTCTGGTATACAAAGATGGCATGAATATCAATCTGGAACGTCCTTATCATCCGATTTTCAGTGGATTGAATCCACGTATGTTCAGGCTATGGGCTGACTATACTTCTTATGATGAGTCGAAGAATGGCTTCCCGACCATCTATCCTGTAAATACGGGTTATGAGTTGCAATCGCCCTCAATAGAGGATGTGGCAATTTCGCCAACTATAGCCGTGCCCTGGCTGGTACAGCTTTATCCGAGTTGTTTGTGGGGAAAGGTTCCATCCTTTTTATCCGGATTTGACTTGATAGACCATTGCGAAGTAGATCCTGTAGCCGACAAACTTCTTTCCAACATAATTCAGTATATGGCTGTCAATAAGAAGCATGAACAGTATGTAGCCGTAAACGATTCCATTATTTGGGGAGACTATGCCTCTGAACGGGGGATAGTTAATGCTCCATGTAACGGTTTGATGGTGAATACGATTCCTATCATTCCAAAAAGGACAGGAAGAACTGCCGAAGTATAAAGTGCAGGTTGATGAATATGGATATCAATATGCAGGCTCCTACGGAGGCTGGAATTCGAAATCGGGAGTGCAATATGTCACATACGGCAGACGTCCGATGGCTCCATTTACTTTCTCACGTGGAGGTAGCCCCATTGTCGATACATCTTTAACCGTTGGCGAAGGTTACTTTTATCTGGCACTTCCCCGAAAGGCAAAGACGATGGTTACTGTATTGGAGAATCCGGTAGACGAGCCTCTTAACATCAGTCTTTCGGTCACGGACGGAACATGGGAAAAGTATATCATCCAACCCAAACAACAGTTGATTATCAGAACGAATATCTCATCTGAAAAACAAGATGAAAGTGACGCTGAAAGGAGACAGGCGCACCATATTATTAAAGACTATAATAAAGCAAACCCAAAAGTAACTTCCGTACAATGTTGCTTCTTAAAAGAACGATTTTTATATCTTATCATATACAAAAGCAGGATATTTGCCCATGAATTTATAATCAGGCAAACTATGAAACGCATATTATTTTCTTTCTTTTTATCACTGATAACAATACTATCCTTTGCAGCTGACGGATTTACGGTAGCAGATGTCTTTACGGACCACATGGTATTGCAGCGAAATGCCATAATAAAGATATGGGGAGAAGCCCAAAACGGTTCACTGGTTGAGGTCCGGTTTGCAGGGCAGCTTCGGAAAGTAAAAGCCATTCAGGAAAATGGCAAGTGACATTGAAGACCGGAGAAGCCGGAGGGGCCCTATAAATTAGATATTATAAACGGTAATAATAAGGTTAGTTTTCAAGATGTTTTAATAGGTGACGTATGGTTGGCGGGTGGTCAGTCGAACATGGAATTCGCTTTGCGCAGAGTAAAAGATGCTCAAAGGAGATTAGTTCGGCCGACTATCCACAAATACGTTATTATAAAGTGCCGAGAAAATTCTACCCGGAACAGGAAGTGTCCAAAGCATCATGGAGGGTATGTTCACCGCAGACAGCACCGGAGTTTTCTGCTATGGCTTATTATTTTTCCAGAACATACATAAAGAGCTGAATATTCCTATCGGTATCATCCAAATTCCGGTAGGAGGAACCACGGTGTGGGCCTGGACAAGCAGGTCACTGCTGATATCGGACAAAGACTTCCGCCCGATAGTACAGCATTATGACAGTATAGTGAATTCTTACGGGTCGGACGGGTACGAAAAACTATACAACCGTTATGTTTCAAGTCTGGCAGAGTATCACCAGTTGAACGCGGAACAAAAGAAGTATATAGACAAAACCGGTGGAACCTATGGGAAGAAAGAATTTCCATAGACCGATAGGATTGTCCGAGACAATGCTAAACACTGTTATTCCTTACACATTGAAAGGTTTCCTCTTTTATCAGGGAGAATCAAACACAGCCCGCGGAGCGCAATACCGCAAATTGTTTCCTGCCATGATAAATGAATGGAGAACTGCTTGGGGACAGGGAGATATTCCGTTTCTCTTTATTCAGTTACCCAGATTCGAAACGAAAACACGTTATTGGTATGAACTACGTGAAGCGCAATACCTTACCTCGCACCATGTAAAAAATACAGCAATGGTTGTCGCTTTCGATCAGGGTAATCCGAAAGACATTCATCCCATAGTGAAAGACACAGTAGGCTGGCGGTTGTCTCAATTAGCACTAGGAAAAGTTTATGGTAAAAAAGTTGTTTGCCAGGGGCCGGAATTCAAGAAGATGACGAAAACTGCCGATGGATCTTTGTTACTTGATTTTGCCAATGCCGGTACAGGACTCGTTAGCAAAGACAATGCAGCAACACTTTCAGGTTTCACTGTTGCAGGTAAAGATGGTAAATTCTATCCCGCTGAAGCAATCATCGTAGGCAAAAAATCAAGTAAAGGTGAAAAATAATCTGGTGACAACTCCGTAGATGTCCGTTACCTCTGGGTGAATAGTGCCGATATGAACTTATTTAATAAAGAAGGTTTTCCGGCATTTCCTTTCCGTACAGACAAGTATCGGTTAGTAACAGAAGGCGTATATGTTAATCCGGAGCCGGTACTACCTGACCTTGATTTGTTTCTTTTCATCGGCCAGTCTAATATGGCAGGACGGGGATACATCACAGATAACTACAAAAGGTAACATTAAAAATACGTATCTGCTTACTCCCGTTGGCGGGATGGAATCGGCACGCAATCCTTTGAACAAATATTCTACGATTCGCAAACGATTGGATTTGCAAGGAGTGGGCCCTGCTTATTCATTCGCAAAAAGCAATTACAAATAAAACGGGGCGTCCGCTAGGACTGGTAGTAAATGCTCGCGGAGGCAGTTCTATCAACTCTTGGATGAAAGGGGCAAAAGACAATTATTATGATGAAGCTCTGTCACGTATACGTCAGGCAATGAAGTTCGGTACACTGAAAGCCATTATCTGGCATCAGGGAGAAAGCGACAGTAATGCCCCAGAGACATATATATTGAAACTACAAGAACTGGTAGCCAATTTGCGCAAAGATTTAAATAATGCAAGACTCCCGTTCATTGTAGGTGAATTGGCAGAATGGAGGATAAACGGCACATCAGAAACATTCAATGAAATGCTACGAACAGTTCCCCAACATATTCCTTATTCTTATTGTGTGTCATCCAAAGAACTAGTTCCCTTGATTGACGAGAATGATCCTCACTTCAGTGCAGACAGCCAAATAATCCTGGGCCGAAGATATGCAGACGCAGCTTATAAGGCTTGTTACTCCGAAGAATAAATACATACCATAAAATACAAAAAAGATTTATGTACCTAAGAAAATGTTTGGTTTTAGTTTATGGAGCCATGGTTATACCTTTCGTGGGTATATCTGCTGATAATGTGAATGTGGCATTACACAAACCGGTAATAGCTTCTTCACAACAAAAAGAATTTCCTGCATCCAATGTAACCGACGGAATTATTTCGCGCAAATCTTCCTGGACAAGTGCCAAAGGCGCTCGTACCCCGCATATTCTGGATCTTAATTTGCAAAAATATTATGATATCGACAGGATAGTTATCTACACGGGAATTCCTGAACCGGAAAAGACGGAACAAGAGAAAGGACAAGCTCCCGGCTTCTGGGCGATGAAGAACTTCAAAATTCAGTATTGGGACGATGCAAACTGGACAGACTTGCCTAATACGGAATGTACGGAGAACCGGTTGGATAAAATCGAATTTACATTTACCCCACAACTCACTACTTTCCAGCTTCGACTAATCTCTACTGATGGGGAACCTGTTACCATCAATGAGTTTGAAGTATATGGCAAAGAAAAGGAAAAAATATGATTGTTCCTGTTATACAGAATGAATTGCCAGATAGAGTTCATAAAGAATTTCCTAAAGACATGCTTGTAACAGTCAATAAAGATGTAATAGGCAATACCATGAAATATGTAGCTTACAATCAAGGATATTATATGCCCGGTAGCAACATCTCAGGTTGGCTTGAATATTCTAATGTAAACAGTTTACGCGTATGGACATCCATGAATGATTACGTACCCGAAGAGGCAGTAAATTATCAGAAGAACTTGAATACACTAGAAGAGTTTGAAGCGTACAAACATGAATTACGAAGTAGTCCGGAAAAAATAACTTCATCAAATGGAAACTGATTCTGGAAAGATGCCGTAAGCAACAATTCTCCACCAATTCAATGGTGTTTGAATATGCTTTACTTGAATTGAAACGCTTGAACATAGATGTAGTCCTACAGATGAATTCAACAGACTTTGACCATACATGGAGCAATAAATGGAAACAATGGCAACGCTTTTATGCCCTGGCATTTTACGCAGCCAAAACGGGTGACGTGACAATGTTCGCCATGCAAAACGAACCTAATCACCGACATTCTGGTCCGATGAAAATCACACAATATGTAGATGCCATGAAAATTGTGTCAGATGCTATATATTGTGCTATACAGGATGTAAACAAACTCTATGGGAAGCATCTGAAATCACGTTTTGTAAGTCCTGTCACAGCAGGCTCCAATGCTAACTGGTGGGCGGAAGTTGTGAAAAGCCTGCGCATCGATTATCGGGGATTCCCTTCTGACAGAGACTTGCTGGACATATTCTCGACACACTCTTATAATCTTCCGGCAGCAGGATATGTATCCAAGGTTTCAGACATACGGAAGATCATAGTAGACAATCATCCTTTAAAGCGCTCTCTTCCGATAGTGTATACTGAAACCGGGCGTTGGATGAATGCCTATCTCATTGACAAATACGAGACGATGGACTCCCCTTCCCTATTTACCGAATGGGCAGGTGAATACACCAACAATACTCTTAACCAAGGGTATGGTATGTGGGCCTTCAAATTTGCCAACACAACCAGCAACACCTATCCGCGTGGTATTAAATCGGGACATCATTTTATTTGGCAAGGCAAGAGAATCGTAGAAGATGCTTACAATAACGTAGCATTGGGGAAGAAAGCATCATTGATTTGACTTCTTCACATCCTGCACAAGTGAAAGTGATCACCGACGGCAACAAGACTGATGCCTCCATGTGGACATCTGTGAATACAGACGAAAAGAAATGCCTCGAAATAGATTTGGGAAAGAGTTATTCTTTGGGTGCGGCCGTGGTATATACTGGCTCGAATACGGAGTCTACACAGGTCCGGACCGCGTGAAGAATTTCCGGTTACAATATTGGGAGGGCACCGGTTGGAAAGATATTGAAGAAACTATTGAAAACAATGCTCGCTATACGCAATCTTTCTTTCTATTTAAGACTCCTGTGACAAGTTCGAGAATTCGTTTTATTGCTACTGATAAGGGCAGTATCAAGGTGAGGGAGATAAAATTGTTTGATGAAGAATCAGTAAAAAAACATCCCGGAATCTTATGATATAAGTGGTATTCAGCGGACGGGCCAGGTAGTCCGGCTTTTTTTGCAAAAGGTTTTAAGGACGAACGACCGCTATTGGAAACAGTGAAATCAGTTCCCGATAATGAGGTAGATGCATTAACCTCTTACAACCCGAAAGAAATGCGATATTATATATGGCTTGTACAACGTAAACTCTCGCCAAACACACTGACTTTGGATTTAAAATCATTAAACCTCCCCACCGGTACAAAGGTATTTGCCGAAGAAGTAAGTGCGAATGCCTATGGCGAAGTGGTGTGGTCAAAAGAAATTTCTGAAAACGGACAACTATCGTTCGAACTACCGGCTCAAAGTGTGATGCTTCTTACTATCCCCGCTTGCCAAAGTACACCCTACACTTTGACTGCTACAGCAGATGCCACTATAAAAAGTGGCAGTAATAGCGAAAAAGAACTTTGGCAAAATAAAAAAGATGAGTATAGAAATGAACGCTTCACAGATTAATCACAATCAGGTCAGCTACATCAAATTCGACTTGTCCAAAGTAGATAATATAAATGCGGCACTACTGCAAATTTATGGTAATTCGTCGGACAAGTATTCATACCGTTTCCATGTCTATGCCTTAGCCAACTGCGATTGGGATGAAGTGTCCTTAAATTGGAATAACGCTCCTAATCTGGATAGGGAACAGATGCGTATAACCCAAGTAGGGAACACCGCACATGTAGCGGGAGAAATCGTAGTCGATAAAAATGCTTCATATCATCAGCTCGATGTTACTAAACTGATATACGTAAGTGTAAGCAGAAAGAGATCACTTTCGTACTGATAAGGGAGCTCCGGCAATTGGGCGATGATTCGGACAATGGTAAAAGTTGCTATTTGGATACAAAAGAGTCTAACCATAAGCCGATATTATCGATTTGGTAACATAAACCAGGTAACCGTATGATTTTACTCTCTTTTGGTACAATCCTCTTATATTATATTTCTTTTTTTGTAGACTTTTGTTCAGCTTATTCAATAATTAAATCTTATGTATAAATGAAAAACAATCAATTAAAACTAATCTTGCCAGCTATTTTCCTAATGATTATGGTAGGCATACATGCGCAAAATGTACGAGTGACAGGTGTTGTGTCTGACGCACAAAGCCCATTGATTGGAGTGAATGTCCATGTGAAAGGAGGTACCACCGGTGTGATTACCGATATGAATGGAAAATATTCTATTGAGGTACCTTCTAATGCCACACTTGTATTCTCCTATATAGGTTATGCAGATCAAGAGCATAAAGTAGGCAATCGGAAAGTTATCGATGTAACCATGTCCGAAGACTCTAAATTACTGGAAGAAATCGTGGTAGTGGGTTACGGTTATCAAAAAGAAAAGCGATATCGCTACTTCCGTTGCTTCCGTCAAGACTGATGAGATGAAAAAGTTTCCCGGCAGGGAATGTGGGAGATATGCTCCGTGGACGTGTGGCGGGAGTTAATGTAACAAGTTCATCAGGCAGACCCGGATCTGCTCCTACCATCACCATCCGTGGAAACCGTTCTATCAGTGCACAAAACACGCCATTGTATGTTATTGACGGTTCAGTATCAAGTAGTGAAGAATTCAGTACTTTAAGTGCGGAAAGCATTGAGTCTATCGAAATTCTGAAAGATGCAGCTTCTCAAGCCATTTATGGTGCACGAGCCAGCGACGGTGTAATTCTTGTAACAACCAAACGTGGTATGCAAGGTAAAATGGAAGTGAATTATAACGGTTATGTAGGTATTCAGTCTTTATGGCGTAACTTCGATTTTTATTCTCCACAAGAATATATGATGCTTCGAAGAGAAGCAATGGCAAACGATAAAGGCATTATTGACGCCCGCGAAATCTCTGTTGCAGAGGCTTTGAGCGACGAAATAATGAGTGAAGTCTGGGCGAACGGAGAGTTTGTCAACTGGGAAGATCTGATGTTGAAGAATGCTCTTTACCAGAACCATGATTTAACCGTACGTGGCGGAACTGACAACCTCCGTGTTTCAGCCGGCCTCAATTACTTTGATCAAGACGGTATGGTAACGACCGGCTCGGGATATAAAAAGCAGCTTTCCGCCTAAATGTAGACTATAAAGTGAATAAATGGGCTAGTTTCGGAGTGAATACTTCCTACGCATTATCCAAAGTGAACGTGAAGATGGAAATTTTACGGAGTTCATTACCCGTACTCCGCTGGCTAAAGTATATAATGCAGATGGTAGTTATACTAAATATATCGACACTGCTAACGATGTTAACCCACTTTACAGAGCACAGAATTATGCACGCGAAATAACGAATAACAGCTACCGTGTCAATATCTTCCTGGAATTGAAACCTTTCAAAGGATTTAATTATCGTTTAAATACTTCTTTCTATAACAGACAGCAGGAAGATGGAGAAGTGAAAGGTGTCAATTATCCCGGTGGAGGAGCAACTGCCAAACTAACCAATAACGAACAGAGAAATTATCTGATAGAAAACATCTTCACTTATGAGGTTCCGATAAAAAAACAACAGCATAAACTGACGCTTACTGCCGTACAGTCAGTAGACCATTCTCAAACGAAAGGACTGGGATATGCCACCAGTGACTTACCTGTAGACATGGATTGGAATTTTTATATCCAACGGCCAATTTTCCGGCACACCTACGAGAACATTCTCTGAAAATAACTTGGTATCTTTCATGGGACGTGCTTACATATTTATGGATAGATACATTATGAATGTAGCTATCAGACGAGATGGTTCAAGCCGCTTCGGCAAGAACAACAAATGGGGCACATTCCCTTCTGTCGCCCTGGCATGGCGTGCAAACGAAGAGAGTTTCCTGCGTAATGTGTCATGGATCGATAATTTAAAACTTCGTTTGAGTTATGGTATTGTAGGTAACCAAAATGGAATTGGCAACTATACAACACTTGGGTTAACTGATCAAGAACGCTATGAATTCGGTGACAACTCATACATGGGTTATCTTCCCGGAAAAGAGCTTTCAAACCCTAATTTAAAGTGGGAACAATCACGCACAGCCAATATAGGTCTTGATTTTGGCTTCTTCAACAATCGTTTGTCAGGTACAATTGAATACTATAATACCCGAACGACAGACTTGATCGTTAAGCGTGAAATAAACTCCGTCTTAGGATATGAACAAATGCTTGATAATTTGGGAGAAACCAAATCACATGGTATTGATATCAGTATCAACGGCGACGTCTTCCGTACAAAGAATTTCACATGGAGTTTAGGAGCTAATTTCAGTCAGTATGCTAATGAAATAGTAAAGATTGACAATCAGGTCGATGAAAACGGTAAACCGTTGAGCCAACCGGGTAATAGTTGGTTTGTAGGTAAACCTATACATGTTTATTATGACTATTTACCGGACGGTATCTATCAGTATGAAGATTTCGATATCAAACGAAATGCTTATGGCAAATTGGAATATGCATTGAAACCGACAATTGATACCGATGGCGATGGTATAGCTGATAAAGCCTTGACACGCGAAGATAATGTTGCTCCGGGATCTGTAAAAATAAAAGATGTAAATGGCGATGGAAAAATAAATGCAGATGACCGTACACCTATCTCCAGAGATCCGGACTTCACACTCTCCCTAAATACAACTCTCAAAATGGAAAGGTTTTGATTTCTATATGGATTGGTATGGTGTGTCCGGTCGTAAAATCAGAAATGGCTATCTCTCCGAATCCAATAGTGGTGGTTCTTTACAGGAAAACTAAACGGCGTGAAGGTAAATTACTGGACTCCATTCAACCCCTTCAAACGAATTTCCACGACCTAGTCATAACACAAATGTCACTTATCATGGTTCCCTGGCAATTCAGGATGCTTCTTATATCCGCTTACGAACCTTGCAGCTGGGATATACTTTTCCCGACAACCTGGATAAAGAAACTCCAGCTACAGAAATTAAGAGTATATGCTACAGCAACTAATCTTCTGACATTTACAGACTTTTTGTCTTATAGTCCGGAGTTGACACCGGGTGCATATCCTGAATCAAAACAGTATGTACTTGGAATTAATGTTTCATTCTAATAAAACCCCGCAGAATATGAAAAATAAATTATATATAGCAGCTTTGGCAGTATCTTCCATTACGCTATTGTCTTCTTGTGAAGATTTCCTGAACCTCAAATCAAAAACAGATATTACTACTGATTATCTGACCACCTCCCCCTGACGGATTGTATCGCGCAGCGATAGGATTGTATAGCTTGGACAGAGAATTAGCCAAAGGAGACGGAAGCGGTGGCAGCAACCTCTATATAGTAACGATGTGTGATTACAGCACTGATATTATGGCTTTTCGCGCAGGAACAAGTACCGCAATCGCAAAACTACAGAATTTCATGCCCAATAACAGTGATGTAGAATCATTCTGGCAACACTATTATTTCATCATTGGCAAAGCCAATGAGATTATCACCGGAGCCGAACAACTAGGATTTGACGATCCTGTGACTACCCGCGCATGGGGTGAAGCTAAATTCTTCCGTGGACGTGCATATTTTGAACTATGGAAACGTTTTGAACGTCTCTATCTGAATACAATTCTACTACAGTAGATAATTTGGAACGTGATTTTCATCCGGTTTCCACAGAACAGATATTTACTCAGATCAAGACAGATTTGGATGATGCTGTCAATGCACTCGAATGGGGAATACCCAATAATGACTATGGTCGTGTTACCAAAGCTACAGCCAAACACGTGAGACAGGTGGCCATGTGGGAAAAAAGACTATGATAAGGCAATTGAAGAGGTGCGAGGATATATTCAGAGATGGAACAATGTACTCTATGATGTCCAAAACAGGGGATGTATTCAACAGTGCGGACATGCGTTCCGCCGAAGTTTTATGGTCTTATCAGTTCTCTGAAAATATGGGCGGAGGCGGAACCGGTACCCCATTGATGGGACACCGCGCCGCAATTATTACCACTACCCGTTCCCAAGCTAATCCAGATTGTACATTTGAAGCTGCCCAAGGAGGATATGGATGGGGACGTGTTTATCCCAACACCTATTTGTTCAGTCTATATGATAAAGAAAAAGACAATCGTTATAAAGATCTTTTCATCCATACTTTTACTATAATGACCAAAGTAAACCTAATTATCGGGCAGGAAATCCCTAAAGATTTATATGGTAAGGCGGCAGGTTATATGGAAAGACTGCACCCGATGTCAAAGAAACACTTTGACCAATGGACCAACGCGACACAACCTGACCGCACCAGCAGTTTCAAAGACCTGATTGTTTATCGCTTTAGCCGAAACATATTTAATGTGTAGTGAAGCCTATTTCCATCGTGATGGTGGCGACAGTCCCAAAGCTATAGAATACTACAACAAAACTTGGGAAAAAGAGCAGGTAATACTCACGAAAACGGTCCATTAACCCTCAATATGCTCCTGGATGAATATGCCCGCGAACTACACTTTTGAAGGAGTACGCTGGTCATTGTTAAAACGCCTTGGTATTTTGGGCGAACGCGTTCGTCAAGATGGAGGTGACCTTATGCTGGAAGACCCATATCTGGACCACGATTATGCCGAATGCCGCCAGAACTTTGTAATAGGCAAACATGAAACATGGCCTATTCCACAAACGCAGATTGACTTGATGGGAACTAATGTCTTTCCGCAAAGTGATCCTTGGAAATAAAAAAGAAACTGATTTTAATTTATAAATCTGTAAAAAGAATCGTAGTATGAAAAGACTAACATTGATTTCATTGATTCTGGGTATGGTATTAACTTCTTGTAAAGAGTATGGTGAAGTAAGAATCATGCCTGAATTTAATAATAGCGGAACAGAGGTTGAACTCTACAAAAATGAAGGTTCCTCAAAAACAGTGGTAATATCCACTACAGCAAATGAAGTGACAGCTGACTACAATGCCAGCTGGCTCTCGGTAGATGCCAATAAACAACGTATCATCTATACAGCCCTTACGACTAACGAAACCGGTGAAGTGCGCTCTGCCACCGTCAAGTTAAATGCCGGAGAATTCTCTATGGAGGTGACGGTAAACCAGTTAGCGAAAAGACGAGTCGGAAGTGAAGACATTAAAAGTCGGACAATTAACGGAAGATGGCCTTGGAATGATATTCTGGGTTGATCCGGATAATCAAGAAGCAGGGAAGGCTATTTCACTAGAACGTTGGGGCGGTAATCCGTTTGAAGCATCCATTAAATTGCACAATGCTTTCTCCACGATAAATGGTATCGAAAATACAGCTCTGTATACTGATGCCGGCAACAATGACGCAGCTGCTCTATGCACAAATCTGGGAGAGGGATGGTATCTGCCTGCATCTGAAGAATTAGGACATTTGTTTGATATCTATAACGGAATAGCACGCGACAATGGATTTACAAATGCTACCCCAAATCAAATCAGTGATGCTGAAAAGGCTTCCGTGCTACATTCGATAAAAATTTAACTGACCTTGGAGGGCAGTAATAAACGCAGCCGCAGAAAACGGTAACGGAGAAAGTTACTGGTCGAGTACGGAAAACGAAGACGGACAGAAAGCACGCTATGTACGTTTTGGAAAATATGGAATGGATTATGGTGCCAAGACAGGTACAAGCCGTTTTGTACGTGCCATGAAAATAATCGGTGACTATAAATTCCCCGAAGAACCTGCGACCTTATCTGTTTCACCAATGCAGGTAGAACTGACAAGTGAAGAAGGGGCTACAGCAGATGTCACAGTTAGCACAAACAAACCGTCGTTTGCATACGCCATTGAAGGTAACGGCAATACATGGCTTTCTGCAGAACAGAATGGAAATAAAATTGAATTTACAGCTTTGTCTAAGAATGACGGCGACGAAGCTCGTACAGCCATCGTAACAATAACAGCCGGCAACGGCGATGCTCAAGCTACAGCGACAGTAACCATAAGACAACAGAAAGAACAGACGGAAGTTGCTGCTTTTCAAATAGGAGATTTTGTAAAAATGGATGGTGGTACAGAACTGGCTGAAGGCGGTATCGTATTTTGGGTAGAGGGTAACAATGCTAAAATTCTGTCTTTAAAGCGTAGTGCCACTGCCATAAATTGGGCTAACGAAGGATTTACAGACGCATTAGGTTTAACAGATCAGGAAGATGGTGAAGCTAATACTCAAAAGATGAGAGAGAGTGGCATAGCTGCTAATATTCCGATTCTGGAATATTGTAAAGACGGTTGGTATCTACCTGCAAGAAATGAAATGGAAGCGGTATTTAATGCATATAACGGCGGGCCTTCACAAAGTAGCGGGCTGAAGCCTGATGCTATCAAACAGGAAGAAAAAGACGCTCGGGCAGCCTGGGATAAAATCCTCACTGATAATGGAGGTGATGTTATGAATGTAAAAGCTGACAATACCGCTGGTGACAGCTATTTCACCAGTACGGAAGCAGATGATGCTTCAAAAGTATTCTATGTACGTTTCGGACAGTGGAATCCCGGTTTGACTGGTGCCAAATATGCCAAATCTCCTGCACGATATGTACGTTGTATTCGAAAAATTTCCAAGTAAAATCCCTTAAAGAAGACAATTATGAAAGTTTATTCATTCTATATCAAAGCATTGCTAGTTTGCCATGCTATTATACTCGCTTCGTGTACGGATTATGTAGTGAAAGATCCTAATTTTATGCCGCCGGATGTTGTTATTACTGACGACACAGGTAACAATGACATCATTGAAGGGTTACCAACTCCCGGAGAAATGCAGCCTTACAGTCCTTCACTCTTAGGCAAACCTTATCGTCCGATAAAAGTTAAGTATTCCAATGAATTTCCACCAGTGACTAAATGGACGGAGAGTAATACCCGTATTATCGCATACATGGGAGAATACAAACCTACCATTAAATCTGAAAGTGACTACAAAGCCATTACAAATAAGTATGGCAGTTTCATTTCAGGAACCAAACAACAGGCCACAGGGCGTTTTTATGTAAAAAGGTGAACGGTCGTTGGTGGATTATCGACCCTGAAGGTTATCCACATTATGAGAGAAGTGTCACTTCCATGCGTTACGGTTCTTCGGCACGCAATAAGGAAGCATGGAACAAACGTTTTGGCACTGACGCCAAATGGATAGCAACATCACAAGCCGAATTGGCTAGTATCGGTTTTCACGGTACAGGAGCCTTTGCACGAATACATATGGAAAGATTCAAACTCATAATTCTTCCATTCCTAATTCTCCGTTAACGTTGACTCCTTCATTCGGATTTTTAGGACAATTCAGATCGCAAAATGGCCATACTTATCCAGGCAACACATCGGATAATGAATTGGGACTGGTACTTTATGATGACTGGCCAGATTTTTGTAAGAAATATGTAAATACGTCTTTAGCTCCTTACTTGCATGATGCCAACGTATTGGGTTTCTTCTCAGACAATGAGATCAACTTCTCATCACAAAATTCCAAAATTTTAGACCGTTTTCTGGCACTTACGGATAAGACTGATGTAGCTTATGTTGCGGCAAAGAAATTTATGGACGAGAAAGGGGCAACAGGGGTGACTGATAACCTGAACAGTGAATTTGCAGGCCGGTTAGCCGAAATTTACTATAAAGGAGTAAAGGATGCCATTAAGGAAGCTGACCCGGACATGATGTATCTAGGCACACGCCTGCACGGTACTCCCAAATATATGAAAGATGTAGTGGCCGCCGCAGGTAAATACTGTGACATCATATCCATCAATTACTACAGTCGTTGGAGCCCGGAACTGGACTCATACGTTAAAATTGGGGAGAATGGACAGATACTCCATTCCTAGTTACCGAATTTTATACCAAAGGACAGGATTCCGATTTGAATAATCTATCAGGAGCCGGATTCACGGTTCCGACTCAGAACGATCGCGCCTATGCTTATCAACATTTTACGCTGGGATTGCTTGAAGCAAAAAATTGCGTAGGATGGCATTGGTTCAAGTATCAGGATGACGACGGTACAGATAACAGCGGAAAACCGGCTAATAAAGGAGTGTATGACAATCATTATGAGATGTATCCTTACTTGGGCAAGTTTATGCAGGAGGTGAATTACAATGTCTATAATTTAATTGAATATTTCGACAAATAGAATAAGTTTATAACAACAAGGAACAAGTATAAATCCTTTAAAGTGATGGTAATGAAAATTAGAAAGAGAATATTAATTATAAGTCTGACTCTGCTGGCGGGTTTTTACCTGTTCGGCAGGGGCAGTGACAAAGGGCATGAAGAAAGTCATTGATGACGCTCTTGATTTTTCTGTCAAACAGTCAATGTCCATGTTCAATGAGATGAAAGATCAAAAAGGCATACTTCCGAGAACAGCGGAAAATGGCAAGATGATTACATGCGAATCTGCTTGGTGGACAAGTGGCTTTTTATCCGGGTACCCTTTGGTATTGTTACGAATATAGTAATGACCCGCAAATAAGGGCTGCCGCAGAAGAGATGACTTCACGTGTAGAACAACAGAAATATACAACCAGTAACCATGATGTTGGTTTGATCATCAATTGCAGCTTTGGAAATGGATATCGTCTCACGCACAATGAAACATATAGGAAAGTAATAGAGACTGCTGCCAAATCATTGTCGACCCGTTTTCATCCGGTAACAGGATGCACCCGTTCCTGGAATAGTAAAAATGGCAATTCTCTGTTATCATTGATAATATGATGAATTTGGAACTACTCAACGTAGCTTCTTCCCTAACCGGAGACAACGCCTATTATAATATGGCCAAATCGCATGCAGACCGGACAATGATTAATCATTTCCGCCCTGATGGAAGTTCATACCACGTGGTAAGCTATGACACGATTACGGGAAAAGTTCTGAATCAGGTGACACACCAAGGAGTAAACGATCAATCTTCTTGGTCACGTGGACAAGCATGGGGATTATATGGCTTTACAATGATGTATCGGCAGACTGGTAAAAAGAAGTATTTGGATCACGCTATTAAGATTGGTAAATTCATTATGAATCATCCGCGTCTGCCTAAGGATAAGATTCCTTATTGGGATTTCGATGCTCCTAATATTCCCAAAAAGAAGACCGTGATGCCTCTGCCGGTGCCATCATGGCATCAGCCTATGTAGAATTGAGCACTTATGTAGAAGGGGAACTAAGCAAACAGTTCCTCACAATAGCCGAACAACAGATAAAATCGTTAGCTTCTCCTGCTTATCGCGCAAAAAAGTAGGTGATAATAACCATTATATTATCAAACATTGTACGGGCTTCATGGCTAAACAATATGAAATTAATGCCCTCTGACTTATGCAGACTATTATTTTATAGAGGCATTAATCAGATATAAAAAACTACTGGAAAATCGTCCGGTTGTTGAAACAATAACAGCTTTCTCGGAGAATTCGGATCGTTCTCTCTGGTTAAGTTCACTCCATCGCATTTCTTACCCACTGTTAACGAATATGGCAAAAGGGGAACTTCGGAAGAATATGCCGGTTGAATCTATCGCTGCTGATATGCAAAAAAGAAAAGAAGTTACGCATTTGGAGGCTTTAGGAAGATTAATTACCGGGATCTCAACATGGTTGGAATTAGGACCAGACAATACAATAGAAGGCAAACTACGTGCTGAATATATTGATTTAGCCTTGAAATCCATTTCTAATGGAGTAAATCCACAATCTCCTGATTATCTGAACTTCAATAACGGACGCCAGCCATTAGTCGATGCTGCATTTCTTGCTCACGGCTTGCTAAGAGCACGCACGCAATTATGGGACAAACTTGATAAAACGACTCAAGAACGAGTCATTAAGGAACTTAAATCATCGAGAGTGATAAAGCCTTCTGAAACCAATTGGCTGTTTTTTTCGGCAATGGTGGAGGCTGCCTTAAAGGAATTTACCGGTGAGTGGGAGTATGACCGGGTGAAATATGCCTGTGACCGCTTTGAACAATGGTATAAAGGGGACGGTTGGTATGGTGATGGTGCTGATTTTCACCTGGATTATTACAATAGCTTCGTCATACATCCCATGATGGTCGAAGTTTTGAAATAATGAAAAAAACGGTATAGAAAGCTCTATACCTTACGAACTTGAACTCGAACGCTATGCCCGCTATGCAGAGCAACAGGAAAGACTGATATCACCTGAAGGTACATTTCCAATAGTAGGTCGTTCATTGGCTTATCGATTCGGTGCTTTTCATGCATTGTCTGATGTTGCCTACAGAAAATTGCTTCCTGAAAGGGTTAAAAGCCGGCTCAAGTAAGATCCGCTTTATCCGCTATCATCAATCGTCAGGTTAATGCACCGGAACATTTAATCCTGAAGGCTGGCTACGAGTAGGTTTTGCCGGATATCAACCCTATATCGGTGAGACATACATATCGACAGGCAGTCTGTATCTATGTGCAGCCGTATTTATCGCTCTTGGTTTACCGGAGTCTGACGAGTTTTGGTCTTCTCCTTCTGCAGATTGGACCTGTAAAAAAGGCTGGGCCGGTATTGATCTGGACGTAGATAAAGCTTTAAAAAAAATAGAAGAGAAAATTTAAACACTTATGATAAAAGTAGCAGGTATATTACTATGTGAGGTCAGTGTATTGTTTCTCACTTCTTATACACAAGCAAAAAGAATATAAGAAGCCGAATATTCTTTTTTATAATGACCGATCAACAAAGATACGATATGTTAAGTTGTGTAGGTAACCATTATGTTAATACCCCTTCATTAGATCGCCTAGCCAGTAATGGAGTTCGTTTTGAACGTAATTACTGTGCAAATCCAGTCTCCATGCCATCACGTTTTGCAATGGTAACAGGACGTTTTGCCGGTGAAATTGGATATACAAATAATTCTAGCCAACCAGATACTTTGGCCGTATTGCCTGCTGCACGAAAAAGCTCTATAGGAAATATCTTTCGTAATGCCGGATATAAAACACTTTATTCCGGATATGCAGGCTTCTATTGTGGAAAGACAAATATCGAAGACTATGGATTTACGCAAAATGGAACTGATTACAATGCAGGTCCAGCAAACTTTGCTAAAAAAGTTTTTTATGAACTATAATCCCAAAGCAAATGAACCATTCTTTTCTATATCTATCATTTATGAACCCACATGATATTTGTTATGGTGCTGGTTTGATCCCAGATTTCCAAACAAGTTGCGCCCTCATCAAATAGCTGCTACACAAAAAGTATATAGAATTACGTAAAACATTAAGTGATGAAGAATATCGTTCGCAAGTTCCCCTGTGCCGGGTAATACAGAACCTAACGGAGCATATGCTGAAATAAAGGAAATTGGCTCCGGCTCCCGAAATTGGACAGAGGAACAATGGGCCTTCTACCGTTGGATGTATTGCCGACTCGTAGAAGATGTGGAGCAACAAATCGGACGAGTTCTTGCTGCACTGGAAGAATCTGGTCTAGCAGATAATACAATAGTTGTATTCACTTCAGACCACGGAGAAATGAACCAATCACATGGTCTTGTATTTAAAAAGTCAGTTATTGGAAGAGGCTACCCGTACTCCACTTATTATTTCGGGTCCGAAAGTGAAAAAAAAAATATAGTGGACTCAATAAACTTGACGTGCGGAATAGATCTAGTGCCTACGATTTGTGATTTAGCTGGGATTCCTATACCCGAAAATTTGTCCGGCAAATCATTAAAGCCAATTTTGACAGGAGAAACCAATAAAATTGATCGTAATTATATTATTATAGAGTCTAGTTCTGGTTATCAAATTAATGACGGGCGTTACAAGTATACAACTTTCACACGTGGCAACAAAAAGAGAGTTTGATGGACATTTCGATTGATCCGGGTGAAATGTCAGATAAAAGTGCAGACTCTGCTTATGCAACAACAAAAAGACGCTTGCAACACTTGTTGATGATAGATATTAAAAGAATAACTGAAAATATTTCGGTTATAAAATGAAACAGAGTATTTATTAATCTTAGTACTGTATATGAGAAATATATTATCTATTTTATTCGCTTCACTTACTTTGTTTTCCTGCTCGGTGAACAAGTCTGCTGAAAAACAAACTACCTTCTGTAATCCAATGAATCTGGATTATGGTTGGGGAAACTTTCAGACAAGAGAAAAGAAAGCCCGTTCCGCAGCCGATCCTGTTATCGTATTGTTTAAAAACAAATACTACTTGTTTACCACAATGGACATTGGTGGCTATCGCGTATCTGACGATTTAATCACATGGAAGAATATATACTTTAATCCGGAGGTAAAGACGTCCGCTCTTGATGTCGATCATTATGTAGCACCAGCCGTGGCAGCCGACGAAAACTATGTATACTTCGTTAATTTCACCAGAGACCGTACCAAGAAAACGGTAGATGTCATTCGCTCATCCGATCCGGAAAATGGGAAATGGGAGAAATGTGGTGAAGTAAGACGGATGGCCGATCCTTGTTTATTTATTGACAATGGGCGCTTTTTTTCTATTATGGTTTAGGTGGAACTCAATCTACTACTTTCTTCGAAGTAGATCCTACCACATTCAAAGAAATAGAAGGCTCAAAAAAGGTCTTGAGAGAATATATGTAACAGATATCAATCAGTGTAAATCCGGCTTTCATTTTGGGCGTAGAGAACTGTATGATGAAATTGACGCCTCTGCCTGGCTGGGAAAAATTTTCCAAAGTACCATGTCCTGAAGGTGCATGGATTGTGAAGAACAAAAATAAATACTACCTGCAATATGCCACTCCAGGTACTATCTGCAATTGGTATTGTGATGTGGTTCTGGAAAGTGATAGTGTAAATGGTGGTTTTGTAGAACAACCTTATAATCCTGTATCTCTAAAAGTCGGAGGTTTTTTATCGGAGGAGCCGGACATAGTTGTGTATTTAAAGACAAATACGAAAATTGGTGGCAAGTCACCTCCATGTGGGTAGGTAATCATGACGAATTTGAAAGAAGAATAGGTTTATTCCCTGTTTCTTTTGATGATAAAGGAAGAATGAGAACCCATACTGTTTTAGGGGATTATCCCATGTCACTACCTCAAAAAAGATTCAATCCTCAAGATATTTCCGCTTTTTGGCTGGATGCCCCAATCCTATCATAAAAAAGAGTACAGCGTCTTCTTCATTACCGGGTTTCGAACCGGAAAAGGCAGTGGATGAAAAATGTTCGTACCTGGTGGTCGGCTACAAGTGGCAAAGCAGGTGAATATTTCGTAATGGACTTAGGCAAGAAGATTCGTATGAATTCCGTTCAGATAAACTTTGCTGAACAAGACATAAACCCTGATGCTCCCAAAGAAACAGATTATCACGCTTATAAGCTGTACGTATCTGACAATGGAAGAGATTGGAAACTAATAGTGGATAAATCAAAAGAACATGGTTGCCATACCACATGAATATGTTGAATTCCCTAAGCCGATAGAAACTTCCTTTGTTAAAATAGAGAATGTCCATACTCCCAAAAAGAAGGCAAGTTTGCTTTATTGGATTTGCGTGTGTTCGGTTTCGGCTATTCGGACAAACCGGAAATAGTTAAAGAACTGTCAGTAAAAAGAAACAAAGACGACGAAAGATATGCTTCGCTTAGCTGGAATAAAGTATCCGATGCTGATGGTTATCTTGTTCGCTTTGGTTATCAGCCCGATTTTCTTAATCAATGTATCCAGGTCAAAGATAAAGAAACGACCGATTTACAGCTCCATATTCTTACCAAAGGCGTACAGTATCATTACCGAGTTGACAGCTATAATGACAGTGGAATTACAGAAGGCATCGTTATCTCTGAATAAAAAAAGATATGGACAAAAACTGCTTATTTATCCCCCCTACTTTTTCTGCCGGGCTATTGCAAGCCCGGCAGAAAACCTAATGTTGTGATTATTTTCACAGACGATCAGGGTTATCAGGATCTTGGTTGTTATGGTTCGCCATTGATACAGACACCCTTTATTGACCGCATGGCAAAGGAAGGTATAAAGTTGACAGATTTTTACGTATCATCTTCCGTATCAAGCGCTTCACGTGCGGGACTTCTGACCGGCAGATTAAATACACGGAATGGAGTAAAGGGAGTATTTTTCCTGAATCTGAAGGCATGCCTTCGGAAGAAATCACTTTAGCCGAAGCATTGAAAGAGCAAGGTTACACAACCGGTTGCTTTGGCAAATGGCATTTAGGTGATTTAAAGGGACATTTACCCACAGATCAAAGGATTTGACTACTACTATGGCATACCATACAGTAATGATATGTATATCGGCCCTTCCCCAGCAATTTGCTTCCAATGTAACCTTCAGAGAAGGCTATAATTTGTCAAAAGCGAAAGAAGATCAGAATTTGTGAGGACTTCCAGTAGAGCAGATATAAAAAAAAGGTTGAACAACGCTTCTCCACTATTTGAAGGAGATAAAATTATTGAGTATCCCTGCGACCAGTCTACTACCACCCGACGTTATTTTGATCATGCCATAGATTTTATAGAAAATAATCCGGAGCAACCTTTCTTCGTCTATATCACCCCCCATCAATGCCTCATGTACCGTTATTTGCCTCCGAGCAGTTTAAAGGTAAAAGCAAACGAGGACTCTACGGTGATGTTGTAGAAGAAATTGATTGGAATGTAGGCCGTTTACTCGATTACCTAGACCAAAAGAAATTAGCAGAAAACACTTTAGTTATTTTCGCATCGGATAACGGACCGTGGTTGTCTTTCAAAAGAAGACGGAGGTTCCGCTGAACCATTACGAGGCGGTAAGTTCTCTTATTATGAAGGAGGTGTCAGAGTTCCTTGTATCCTCCGTTGGAAAGGGAATATACCTGCCGGTGTAACTAGTGACGCAATAGTTGCCAGCATCGACCTTTTCCCTACAATCATGCACTATGCAGGTTGCCAATCTTTCAAACAAAAGATTGACGGTATAAATATTTCATCCTTTCTCAAAAAATCCTTCTCTACGGTTACGTGACGAATATGTTTATGTAAAAGGTGGTGAAGTTCACGGTATACGCAAAGGTGATTGGGTCTATTTGCCTAAAACAGGTAATAGTAAGTTCAAAAAAGGAGATGTTCCCGGAATTGTTTAATCTAAAACAAGATATCGGCGAATCGAATAATCTTCATCTGCAATATCCGGACAAAGTAAAAGAGCTACAGGAAGTGATGAAGAAGTATCAATCAACTTCTACTATGCCATATTCACAAATACGTGATACTCTTAATAATGACAGACAATATTGGATTCAGACACTCGTAAAAATAGCTGATCCGGTGATAAGCAATCTTAGCAAAGACCAACTGAAAAAAATATTCCTGTCGGGCGTTCGTCATCAGCTTTGGCCAGCAATCGGGAGTTTATCACTCACATGGAGGCTGTAGGCAGAACCATCGCAGGAATAGCACCGTGGTTGGAACTCGGACCGGACAATACTCCGGAAGGCAAGCTACGTGAAAAATATATTAAAATGACGTGCAAGGCGCTGGCAAACTCTGTAAACCCGGAATCAAATGATTATTTCAACAGCACAGCTACCCGTCAGATATTAGTAAACAGTGCATTCTTAATACAAGGGCTATTGCAAGCACCTACACAGTTATGGGGAAATCTGGATGACACCACCCGCAAAAGACTCATTGAACAGTGGAAATCGACCCGTACAATGAAACCGGGAAATAACAATTGGTTGTTATTTTCTGCCATGGTGGAGTGCGGATTAAAAAGAATTTTCCGGAGAATGGAATTTTCCGACAGTAGAAAGAGCCTTGACTTCTCATAAAGAATGGTATAAAGGAGATGGCGTTTATGGAGATGGGGCAGATTTTCATTTAGATTATTATAATAGCTATGTTATCCATCCTATGTTACTGCAAATCCTGAAAGTGACAGTAAAACAGAGGCCGTCCTTCCAGTCATTTCTGAATGAAGAATGGATACGATTTATTCGTTATGCCGAAATTCAAGAGCGCATGATAGCTCCCGATGGCAGCTATCCGGTACTAGGCCGTTCTGTCAGTTACCGTTCAGCAGCATTCCAAGTTTTGGGAGCCTGCGCCTTATTCGGAAAACTTCCGGAATCATTGAAGCCCGGACAAGTACGTGGAGCCATGACAGCCATGCTTAAGCGTCTTTTTTTGAACAACCGGGAACTTTCGATAAAGAAGGTTGGCTGACGATCGGAGTTTGTGGTGAACAACCGGAACTAGGAGATATTTATCTGTCTACTCCTTGCGTTTATCTGTGCTCATTAGGCTTCCTGCCCTTAGGACTCCCTGCCAATGACCCTTTTTTGGTGTAATCCAGTTGAACCATGGACAAGTATAAAAGCATTTGGTGGTATCGATTTCCCAATAGACAAGTTTATTAAACCATAAAATAAAATCATGAGATATAGTATTTTAATTGTTGCCTTTCTGATGTTTAATCTCACAGGTTATTCACAAACAACTTCAGGGCAGGAAGACAGGATCTATTGGGTCAACATATTATCTCAAATTGCCGACCCATTATTGAATAGCATGAGTAAAGGAGAACTAAAGAAGAACATGCCTGTAGAAACGATCTCCGGTGTGCCTAATCCATCCAATGCGCGTACCACTCATCTGGAAGCTTTAGGACGCTTGTTTGTAGGAATGGCTCCTTGGCTGGAACTCGGCCCGGACAATACACAAGAAGGACAAATACGTGAGAAATATATCTGCCTGATGATTGAGTCCATCAATCACGGATTCAATCCCCAATCTCCGGATTATCTGAATTTTACAGTCACTGACAACCTCTGGTAGATACTGCGTTCTTTTGCCAGGGACTATTGCGTTCCCCGAAACAAATATGGAGTAAACTATCAGCTGAAACCCAAAAGAATATCCTGAACGCTTTACAACAAGTAAGTAAGATTAAGCCGGTAGAAAGTAACTGGTTACTCTTTTTCTGCTATGGTTGAAGCTACCCTGCTGGAATTGACTGGTAAATGTAATATGCATCCCATAGAGTATGCCATTATGCGGTTCAAAGAATGGTATAAAGGCGATAGCTGGTATGGTGACGGAATAAACTTACATATGGACTATTATAACAGTTTTGTCATTCATCCAATGCTCCTGGATATTCTGGAAATCATGCAGAAACATAACAAAGGCGAAACCGACCTTTATAAAAAAGAACAGCTACGTTTCTCCAGATATGCCGAACAACAAGAAAGAATGATTTCTCCGGATGGAGCATACCCTGTAATCGGCCGTTCTATAGCATACCGTTTTGGAACATTCCATGTACTTTCAACAGCAGCTCTTAATGATTTGCTACCAACTACCATTACCAAGTCACAAGTCCGATGCGGACTAACTGCTGTCATAAAAAGGCACATGGCTATAAAAGGGAATTTCGACGAACATGGATGGCTGACTTTAGGGTTTGCCGGACATCAACCTTCAATCGCTGAAAGATACATTTCTACTGGCAGCCTGTATTTATGCTCTACTGTATTCACAGCATTGGGACTTCCCGCTACTGATGAATTCTGGAGTGCCCCTTATGCGGAATGGACAGGGAAAAAAAGATTTGGTCAGGTAATCCGAATGTAAAATTGGATAAAGCAATAAAATTATAGAACCCCGATAAAATAGATGATAAATGAAAAAAAGATTCTTGCCTTATTTTTTTAGTATCAATAAATTGTAGCCTGAATGCTCAACAACTTTTTTCATCAAAGATGGAGAAAGAAGATATTACCAAAGTTTGTAATGCCGTATCCGAATGGCAAATTACCCATCACAACGAAGTAAAACATAATCCGCTGGACTGGACAAACGGCGCCCTGTATCGTGGAATGACAGAATGGGGAAAAGTCTCGGGAAATCAATCTTGCTATGACTTTGTCCGTACTATCGGCGAAAAGCATAAGTGGAATATGTGGAACCGTGTATATCATGCCGATGATATTTGTGTGGGGCAAGCATTCATCGAGATGTATCGCAGATTTGATGATAAGCGTATGCTACAACCGGTAATGGAACGCGCTTATTATGTGGCTTCCCATCCTTCGAAAGCTCCGCTACAAAAGACAGATGCTGTGGGAACAACGGAACGTTGGTCATGGTCGGACGCCTTGTTTATGGCACCTCCGGTTTATGCGGCTCTATACACGATAACCGGAGATAAAATCTTTCTGAATTATATGGACAGTGAATATATAGAGTGTGTAGACTCACTATATGACAAGGAAGAACATCTTTTTTATAGAGATAATAAACGAATTCCCTCCGTGAGAAAAAATGGTAGCAAACAATTCTGGGGAAGAGGTAACGGTTGGGTATTTGCCGGACTTCCTCTTATTGTTGACAATTTGCCTCTCAACTGTTCTTCACGTAGCTACTATATCCGGCTATTTACTGAAATGGCGGAAGCAGTTCGTAAAACTCAATGCAAAGACGGGGACTGGCGCACCAGCTTACTAGATCCTGATTCGTATAATATGCCCGAAAATAGTTGCTCTGCCTTTATGTGTTTTGGCATTGCCTGGGGAATCCGTAATGGCTACCTGCCCCAACGAACCTACAAACCTGTACTTGAAAAAGGTTGGCAATCATTAGTAAAAAGCTGTTCATTCTGATGGAAAATTGGGATATATACAACCTGTTGGTGCCGCACCCAAAGCTGCCGGTTTCGATGCAACAGATGTATATGGCGTAGGTGCTTTCTTATTGGCAGGAAGCGAATTATACAAATTGTCATGTGCTTACTAAATGTGAACAATGTATCAATAGTAAAAGCCGGTTATTGAGTGAATTTCTCAATAACCAGCCTTTTTACTATTTACCTGCTATCCTATGTATTAAGCTACTTTCTTAAACTGCCGGAACTGCCACCACAACATTCCTCCGGATATAAGACTAGCCGCCAAATCTGCCACAGGCATACTGGCCCAAACGCCCATTTGTCCATAATAGTGAGGTAGAATCAATAAACAGGGGAACGAAAATAACATCTGCCGCGTCAGCGACAAGAAAATGGCTTTACTTGCCATTCCAATACTCTGGAAGAAGTTGGAAGCTACCATCTGAAACCCAACAATCGGGTAGAAAAATACCACAATACGAAAACCTTTAGAAGCAATGCTGATTAACTCTTCGTCCGAAGTAAAGATGGAAGATACGATTTCCGGAATAAACATACCTATCAGGAAACCAATCGTTGTCACTACAGTTGCACAACAAATGGTTACTTTCAGTACTTCCGTCACACGAGGATAGAGCTTCGCACCAAAATTATATCCCGCAATGGGCTGCATCCCTTGGTTTAGTCCCAATACAATCATAATAAAGACAAAAAACAATACGATTAACAATACCGAATGCACCGATCGCCAAATCACCTCCATGCTCTTTTAATCCCTGATTAATCAGAATCACAATAAAGCAAGACGCCATATTCATCAGAAAGGGAGACATACCAATAGCCAGCGAATCCAACACGATTTTCCGTTTCAAACGAAAAATCCCCTTTTTCAACCGTATCAGTTCATCTTTGCGGCAGAACAGATGAAGCTGCCAGACCAATGCAATCAACTGCGCACAAACCGTAGCCGTAGCCGCCCCACGGATTCCCCAGTCGAATACAAAAATAAACAATGGAGCAAGCAATACATTGATTATCACTGTCGTTATTGTTGCCATCATCGCTTTCTGCGGATGGCCCGAAGCACGGAGCACTGCATTCAGCCCGCCGTGTGATGGGTAAAGCTTCATTTATCGAATTACAGGATTCAAAAGGCCGTATCCAGGTGTATATCACCCGTGATGACATCTGCCCGGATGAAAACAAAGAAATGTACAACACTGTGTTCAAACGTCTGCTGGACCTTGGTGACTTTATCGGTATAGAAGGATTCGTATTCAGAACCCAAATGGGTGAAATCAGTATCCACGCTAAAAAACTGACCGTACTGTCCAAGTCTATCAAACCGCTTCCTATTGTAAAATACAAAGACGGAGTCGCTTACGACAAGTTTGAAGACCCTGAACTGCGTTATCGCCAACGTTATGTTGACCTTGCTGTGAATGAAGAGATAAAAGATATCTTCATCAAGCGCAGTAAAGTATATAGCTCTATGCGCGAATATTTCAACTCAAAAGGTTATATGGAAGTGGAAACCCCGATTCTGCAATCCATTGCCGGCGGAGCAGCCGCACGTCCATTCATAACTCACCACAACGCACTGGATATGCCGCTGTACATGCGTATTGCCAGTGAGTTGTACCTGAAAAGACTAATTGTAGGTGGTTTCGAAGGAGTGTATGAAATAGGTAAGAACTTCCGTAACGAAGGAATGGACCGCACACACAACCCTGAATTTACCTGCATGGAAATATATGTTGCCTACAAGGACTATAACTGGATGATGGAATTTACAGAAAAAATGATTGAAAAAATCTGTCTGGATGTAAACGGCACCACTCAAGTAAAAGTAGGCGACAACATCATTGACTTCAAAGCCCCGTACAAACGTGTCACCATGCTGGACTCTATCAAGGAACACACCGGCTATGATCTGACAGGCATGAACGAAGAACAGATACGAGAAGTTTGCCAGAAACTCAATATGGAGATTGACGACACAATGGGCAAAGGCAAGCTGATCGATGAAATCTTCGGAGAATTCTGCGAAGGTACTTACATCCAGCCGACTTTCATCACCGACTATCCGAAAGAAATGTCTCCGCTGACAAAGATACACCGCAGCAATCCGGATTTGACCGAGCGTTTCGAGCTGATGGTGAACGGCAAGGAACTGTGTAATGCATACTCCGAATTGAACGACCCGATTGACCAGTTGGAACGTTTCGAAGAACAAATGCGTCTGAGTGAAAAGGGAGATGACGAAGCCATGATTATTGACAAAGACTTTGTCCGTGCTTTGGAATACGGTATGCCCCCCACTTCAGGTATGGGTATCGGAATGGACCGTCTGACGATGCTGATGACCGGACAGTCTACCATTCAGGAAGTTTTGTTCTTCCCTCAAATGCGTCCCGAAAAAGTTACTCCGAAAGATGCTCCTGCTAAATTTATGGAGTTAGGTATTTCTGAAGACTGGGTTCCTGTCATCCAGAAAGCTGGTTATAACCTGGTGAGCGATATGAAAGAAGTGAATCCGCAGAAGCTGCATATGGACATTTGCGGAATCAACAAAAAATATAAATTGGAACTAACCAATCCTACGGTGGACGAAGTTGCCGGATGGATTGCGAAAATTGAGAATTGAGAATTTAAAGATTGAGAATTATTCCAATTGTCAATTATCCATCATAAATAATAAGCATGAAATTGCCCGGTAAAATAGCGATAATGGGTGGTGGCAGCTGGGCCACGGCTATTGCAAAAATAGTCTTGGCTCAGGCTGAATCAATCAACTGGTATATGCGCCGCGACGACCGAATTGAAGAATTCAAACGTTTGGGACATAATCCGGCTTATCTGACAAGTGTGCGCTTTGAAATAAAGAACATCAACTTCTCTTCAGATATCAACAAGATAGTAAAGGAATCGGATACCCTGATATTCGTTACCCCCTCTCCCTATCTGAAAAGCCACCTGAAAAAGCTGAAAACCAAAATAAAGGACAAGTTCATTGTCACTGCTATCAAGGGTATCGTCCCTGACGAGAACCTGATTGTTTCCGATTATTTTCATCAGGTATACGGTGTTCCCGAAGAGAATATAGCCGTCATTGCAGGTCCGTGCCACGCAGAAGAAGTAGCCTTGGAGCGTCTTTCCTATCTGACTATCGGATGTAAAGACATTGACAAGGCGAAGATATTCGCCCGGCAGCTGGCCGGACATTACATAAAAACTTCTGTAAGCCCGGATGTGGCAGGTATAGAATACGCTTCGGTATTGAAGAATATTTATGCTATCGCCGCTGGAATTTGCAGCGGTCTGAAATATGGCGACAATTTTCAGGCTGTATTGATTTCAAATGCCATTCAAGAGATGAACCGCTTCCTGAATACCGTACATCCCGTAGAGCGTTCTATTGATGATTCCGCTTATCTGGGTGACTTGTTGGTTACCTCCTACTCCAATTTCAGCCGGAACCGCGTATTCGGAACCATGATTGGTAAAGGTTATTCCGTAAAAAGCGCACAGATAGAAATGGAAATGATTGCCGAAGGATACTACGGAACGAAATGTATCAAGGAGCTAAACAAGCACTTGCACGTGAACATGCCTATCGTAGATGCCGTTTATAATATTTTATATGAGCGCATCTCGCCCATGATTGAGATTAAATTATTAACTGATTCATTCAGATAAAATATCAGATACAATGAAGAATATTAGTTTAAACATCGACAAAGTAGCCGGTTTTGTTTCTAAGGAAACAATCGCTGCTTACGAACCTCAGGTGAAAGCCTGCATGGAAACATTGGAAAACGGTACAGGTAAAGGTAATGACTTCTTGGGTTGGTTGCATTTGCCATCGTCTATAACAGCCGAACATTTGGCTGACTTGAAAGCTACTGCCCAGGTTCTGCGCGACAACTGTGAAGTAGTAGTCGTAGCAGGTATCGGTGGAAGCTATCTGGGAGCACGTGCCGTAATAGAAGCTTTATCCAATAGTTTCCAATGGTTGAAAGCAAAACAAGACGGACCCGTCATCGTTTTTGCAGGCCACAATATCGGCGAAGATTACTTGTTCGAGTTGACTGAATACTTGAAGGACAAAAAGTTCGGTGTAATTAATATTTCCAAGTCTGGTACTACTACAGAAACCGCTTTGGCTTTCCGTTTACTGAAAAAACAGTGTGAAGACCAGCTTGGCAAGGAAATGGCGAAGAAAGTGATTGTTGCCGTTACAGATGCCAAAAAGGGTGCCGCACGTGTTACAGCCGACAAGGAAGGATATCAGACTTTCATTATCCCCGATAATGTAGGCGGTCGTTTCTCTGTCCTGACTCCGGTAGGTTTGTTGCCTATCGCAGTGGCAGGTTTTGACATCGAAAAATTAGTGGAAGGCGCACGCACAATGGAAACAATATGTGGGCCGGCTACTCCGTTTGCCGAAAATCCTGCTGCTGTTTATGCCGCTACCCGCAATGAATTGTATAAAAACGGCAAGAAGATTGAGATTTTGGTAAACTTCAATCCCAAACTGCACTATATGAACGAATGGTGGAAACAATTGTACGGTGAATCCGAAGGTAAGGATGGTAAAGGTATTTATCCGTCTGCCGTCGACTTCTCTACCGATCTCCATTCTATGGGACAGTGGATTCAGGAAGGTGAACGTACTATCTTCGAAACAGTTATCTCTATCGAAAACCCAGAACATACGCTTCAAGTTCCTTCGGACAGCGAAAATTTGGATGGCTTGAATTTCTTGGCAGGAAAGCGTGTAGACGAAGTGAACAAGATGGCAGAACTAGGTACTCAGCTGGCACACGTTGACGGTGGTGTACCCAATAACTGAATGAAAGATTAAACTCTAAACAGATAATGGTTCACTATTTATAAGTATGAAGAAAAAAAACTGAAAGCCGTCCTGTTCGATATGGACGGCGTGCTTTTAATTCAATGCTGCCCTATCATTCCGAAGCCTGGCATAAGGTGATGAAATCACACGGGCTTACTCTTAGCCGTGAAGAAGCCTATATGCACGAGAAGGACGGACAGGGGCTGCCACTATTAATATTGTATTTCAGCGTGAACTGGGAAGGGAGGCCACGCAGGAAGAAATAGAAAGTATATCATCAGAAAAGTGTCTTATTCAACTCGTATGCAGAAGCAGAACGTATGCCCGGCGCATGGGAACTTTTGCAAAAAGTAAAAGGTGAAGGACTCACTCCAATGGTGGTAACAGGTTCGGACAACTTTCATTACTCGAACGATTGGAGCATAACTTTCCGGAATGTTTCACAAAGAACTAATGGTTACGGCATTCGATGTCAAATACGGAAAGCCAAACCCGGAACCGTATCGTATGGCCCTGAAAAAAGGTGGTCTGAAAGCCGATGAAGCGGTGGTAGTGGAGAACGCACCTCTCGGGGTGGAAGCCGGACACAAAGCCGGCATTTTTCACAATCGCTGTGAACACGGGACCTCTGGACGGACAGGTATTGCTGGACTCCGGAGCCGATTTATTACTACCGTCCATGCAAGCGCTCTGTGAGGCTTGGGATGGACTTGATCTATAGAAATTCTAACCAACAAACGACGATTCTATCATGCAAAAGTTATTATCTTTACCCCAAACCTGATCCACTGTTTTCACGAACTGGAAGAAGTTAATCATAACCAATGGTTTTGTACATCCGATCCCATAGGCAGCAAGCTTGGCTCCGGAGGCGGGAACAACCTGGCTCTTGCAAAGCCTGCCACCAGGCATTTTGCCCCACAAGAGTCTTTCAATGATTGGATAGGACGCGAAAAAAGGATATTACTTCATGCAGGAGGACAAAGCCGCCGCTTACCCAGGTTACGGACCTTCCGGTAAATACTGACCCCTATCCCGATCTTCAGTTGGGAAAGAGGACAAAGACTGGGACAGAACCTGCTGTCTTTGCAACTCCCGTTATACGAAAGAATCATGCAGCAAAGCGCCGGCCGGCATGAATACATTGATAGCCAGTGGAGATGTATATATCCGTTCGGAAAAACCTTTGCAGGACATCCCCAATGTGGACGTCGTATGCTACGGCTTATGGGTAAATCCTTCTCTGCCACTCATCACGGGTTTTTGTCTCAAACCGGAAAAACCCCGAAGCATTCGACTTCATGTTACAGAAGCCCTCTCTGGAAGAATTGGAAGGTTTATCCAAGACTCACCTTTTCCTAATGGACATCGGCATCTGGATTTTTAAGTGACCGTGCCGTAGAAGTCTTAATGAAGCGCTCGCTCAAGGAAGGAACGAATGACATCAATTACTATGACTTATATTCCGACTATGGGCTGGCTTTGGGAGGAACATCCCAAGACGGAAGATGAAGAAGTCAACCAACTATCCGTAGCCATATTACGTTACCCGGCGGGCGAATTTTACCATTTCGGTACAAAGTCATGAACTGATTTCTTCTACGCTAGCCATACAGGACAAGGTACGTGACCAAAGAAAGATCATGCACCGGAAAGTAAAACCGAATCCGGCAATCTTTATCCAGAACTCCAGTACACAAGTCTCCCTCTGTGCAGATAACGCTATGGATTGAAAACAAGCCATGTAGGGGAAGGCTGGCATCTCGGATCACGCCAGATAATCCTGAGTATTCCTGAAAATCAATGGAATATAAATCTGCCGGACGGTATCTGTATTGACGTGGTTCCTTTTGGCGACAACGCATGTTGCACGTCCTACGGATTGGATGATGTATTCAAAGGAGCATTGAAAAATGAAACGACCACTATATCTCAATATCCCTTTTTCACAGTGGATGCAGGAAAGAGCCCTTACTTGGACATAAATGGACGCACGGACGATTTACAGTCTGCTTCCATTTTCCGGTAACAGCTTCCAGAAGATTTGGGTATATTGATACGTTGGATGATCTCCTGAACCCCAACTGGAAGAAGGAAACAACTTTGGCTAAAAGCAGAAAAAGTCTCTGCCGACGAAATATCCGCACGCGCGAATCTGAAACGACTGTATGAGCAGCGTAGCGCTTATCGCCGGGCAACTGGAAAGGGCTGGCCGACAATTACGAAAAGAGTGTATTCTATCAACTCGATTTGCAGGATGCAGCCAAAGAATTTGTCCGCTTTGATTTAGCCACGCCTGACATAAAAAGAAGACGCCGCGCCAATGGTCAGAATCCACAACCGGATGCTACGGGGACGTATCATGAAGCTACACGGCGACAGCAACTATAAAGAAGAAGAACAATCGGCATTCCAACTTCTTCGCGACGGATTATTGGGACTATGCCCAGCCGGAAGAACCAGCCCGTCTCGATGTATATTCAGACCAAATTGTATGGGGACGTAGCCCCGTCCGCATCGACCTGGCAGGAGGGTGGACAGATACCCCTCCCTACTCTCTCTATTCGGGAGGAAGTGTTGTCAACCTGGCTATCGAATTGAACGGACAGCCACCCTTGCAAGTATATGTGAAACCATGCAAAGAGTATCACATCGTACTTCGCTCCATTGATATGGGTGCTGTGGAAATCATAGAAAACTATGAGGAACTGCAAGACTACAAGAAAGTCGGTTCTCCTTTCTCTATACCCAAAAAGCGGCCCTTACTTTACAACCGGATTTGCACCGGAATTTTCCGCCGAGAACTACGCTTCGCTGGAAGAACATCTGAAAAGCCTTCGGTGCGGGACTCGAAATTACTTTATTGGCAGCAATTCCTGCGGGATCGGGGTTGGAACCAGCTCCATTCTTGCTTCCACCGTTCTCGAATATCAATGATTTCTGCCCGGACTGGCATGGGATAGAAACGATATTTGCAGTTATACGCTGGCATTAGAGCAGTTGCTGACCACCGGCGGTGGTTGGCAGGATCCAATATGGCGGTGTTTTTCCCCGGTGTCAAGCTGCTTCAGTCGAAGCCGGTTTCGAACAAGAATTCCTTTGGTAGCGCTGGCTGCCCGACCAACTATTCACCACATCGACTATCGCGACTGCCATTTGCTTTACTACACAGGCATACCCGTACAGCGAAAGGAATAGCCGAAATCGTCAGCTCCATGTTCCTCAATTCGGTCCGCACCTCACCTTATTAGCCGAGATGAAGAGAAGTACACGCAGCGGACATGAGCGAGGCTATTCTGCACGTAATTTCGAGAACTTCGCCAGTCTGATTAATAAAACCTGGGCACAAAACCAGGCGCTGGACAGCGGCACACGAGCCTCAAACGCAGTAGCAGCCATTATCGAGACAATCAAAAGGCTATACATTGGGATATAAATTGCCCGGTGCAGGAGGCGGCGGTTGTTGTTGTATATGGTAGCTAAAGACCCACAAGCCGC
>VOFC01006489.1_pt1 | contig 46771 bp, 71 predicted proteins | sample 5384161 | NCBI WGS metagenome assembly VOFC01 (sample SAMN12384722, study PRJNA508395) | human gut metagenome | isolation source: healthy gut B | host: Homo sapiens | reverse complement strand
ACTTCTTGTTTCCTTTATTCCAATGCTTATGGATACAGGCGGAAACTGTGGTTCACAGAGTTCAACACTTATAATCCGTGGTCTTGCTTTGGACGAAGTACATTTTGGTGACTTCTTCCGTGTAGTTTTTAAGGAATTTCAGATATCTATTATTGTAGGCATTGTTCTTGCTACAGCCAACGGACTTAGAATATTCATTGAATATCACAATTCCGGACTTGCAATAGTAATTGCCCTGTCATTAATAGTAACTGTAACTCTTTCAAAAATCATAGGCTGCACTCTTCCACTATTTGCTAAGAAGATAGGCCTTGATCCTGCATTAATGGCTTCACCATTAATCACAACATTAGTAGATACTTGTTTCATTATTGTATACTTTAACATTGCAACAACAATATTTAAAATATAATTTGATTCAAAAAACATAAATATTTTCAATAGAATTTTTTATTAAGTATATTATAAGTATATGCTGTGAATATGAAGACCACATACACATATACTTATAGTATACTTTTTTTATTTTTTATATTCTATACTCTTTATGTTTTATATTCTTAACTCTTTACGGTCTAAATGTCTTTAATGCCTCAATGGTATTTTCTATTAATTCTTCCAATGTCCAACCAAGCATATCTGCCCCACGGTGAAATTCATTTCCTATTAATTAAAAATATATTCTTTCAATACTTTGTATCTGGGTACTCTCTATTTTTCAATACCATAACTTATAATATAATCTAAAGTATAAATATTTTCAAAACTAATCTTATGGTCAACTATCTGAAGTACTCTATTATCAATATCAATCTTTGCCACCATCCCTGTAACCTTAAGGTATTCATAATTTTCAAAATAAACTACTGTAGCAATCATCCCTTTGCATAGTCCGTGCATTTTTCGGTCCAATTCTTCTTCCATGTCACTGGAAAGTTCAATTTTTTCAACTACTATTTTCTCCTTTTTGCCGCCAAAGCATCAGGCAAACCTTTCAATGCTGCAAAAGGCATAAATTGCTTGGCTCTGTTTTCTATGCTCATCTTAGTTCTAGGTCTTCCTGCCATTGTTATTCCCTTCCTGCTCTATGTCCTCCCCTATTTGCTCATTTCTTTCCATTGTAGTTGCCCTATCCTGTAAATCCATTCCCTTTACAATTGCATTCTTACCATATTTGTTTTTAATCTCTATCATTGCTTTTTGAATCTTGTTATTTCTTTCAAGTTCTCCTATATCCACAAAAAAGCTATATTGCCTACACTCTTCCTGCACAACACCGTTGCAGGTTAAATTAACTCTTCTAATAGGAAAATTAGGATTCACAATTCTATTGTACAAATCAACTACTGCCGGAATTATTACCAAATCAGAGTTCGTTTCAAAATCAAGACTTACCGTTCCGTGGGCTGCCTTCCTGTTTAATCTGTTAGAATATCCTACATGAAGCGTCAATGATTTTGTAATAAGGTTCTTTTCCACCATTTCAAGGCATACAATATCTGCCATCTCCTTTATAATAATCTCACCATCCTTATGATTATAATCACAAGCCAAAACCTGACCACTTGAAATACTATTACTCCCCGGCTTATAAGCCTTAATCTGTTTTATTGTTGTACTCTCTCTTCCCCATGCATGGTCAATAAGCAATTCTGCATCTATACCAAAAATATTATATAAAAAAATCTTCCTGACACTTTGCAATATCACCCATGGTCATTATCCCATAAGAATCAAGTCTTCTTGCTATGCCACTGCCAATTCTCCAAAAATCCGTCAATGGTCTATAATTCCACAACTTGCTTTTAAAGCTTTCTTCATCTAATTCCCCAATAAAGTTCTTAGAATGCTTAGCTGTTATGTCCAAGGCAATCTTTGCAAGATAAAGATTGCTGCCTATCCCACAGGTTGCTCTAATTCCCAGACTATTATATATGTCATTCATAATTAACTGCCCTAATTCTCTGGCTGTCAAATTATATAAGTTTAAATAATCAGTAACATCCATAAAAGCTTCATCAATTGAATATACATGAATATCATCCTTCGAGATATATTTAAGGTATATTCCATATATCTCTGCAGCATAATCAATATACTTCTGCATTCTTGGCATTGCCACTATATAGTCAATCCCCTTTGGAATTTCAAATATTCTACATCTGTTCTTAATCCCTAATGCCTTCATCGCCGGCGTAATGGCAAGGCATATAGTCTTCTCTGTTCTCCCAATATCAGCCACAACCAATCTTGTAGTCATAGGATCAAGTCCTCTTTCAACACATTCTACTGAAGCATAAAAAGACTTTAAATCTATACAAATATATTTTCTTTTCATAATATTAAACCATAACTAAATAATTACTCTTTTGATAATGCAATTATATATCTCGAACGTATGTTTGTAAAGTGGTAAATTATTCTATTTTTCATTCCATAAAATAAGGCTCTCCATTGGATTTTTCCAATGAAAAGCCTTCTGCTTCATTTTTCTATTCTTCTTACAATATGTCTTTACTATTTTCTACTTTTCCCCATACCTAACTATACTGTACCTGTTCTTTCCGGAGTTCTTTGCCTGATACATTGCTTTATCCGCACTTTTTTGTAAGAACTTTCAGTGTTACCTCTTCTCTTTCTTCGTCTGCAAATACCACGCCTATACTACATGTAACTACAACATTTTCGCCTATTTCATCGTGGTATATTCCCTTAAATTCAAAAAGAGATATTGCATCAATATAATTGCTCTCTTTCAATATCTTATTTAATAACTCTGCATAAGAATTTTCCCATATAAAGTCAAAGGAATCCAAAGACCTCCAAGCAGCATTAAATCGTTTTTAATTTGTAAATTTTTAAGATTTTACACAAATTTTACATTGATAAGACAAAAATCTCCATTATATGGATAATGGGAGCGCACTGCACTCCCACTCTCTTACTCAATTATTACTATAATCTATCCATTAATTCTGAAGGTACATAAGCCTCCACCAAAATACCATCTTCTCTGTATTCTTCTTTGATTAACTGACCGTATTTTCTAATAAGTCCCGGCTTTCCAGCATCTGTGTAAGGGAATAATTTTTCAATATGAATACGCATTGACTTTAATGCTTTTTCAACTATTTCATTTAATTCATCCAAGCCTATTCCCTTCTTAATTGCAGTTTCCACCGTGTAATCTGCATTAAAATCCTTCATTATAGGTTTTTCTTCAAGCTTATCAATCTTGTTAAATACAGTAATTATAATTTTGTCCTTAACTTCAAGATTCTTCAATGTATCATAAACAGCCTGAACATTCTTATCCATTACAGGGTTAGAACTGTCTACAACGTGAATTATAATGTCTGAATATTTTGCTTCTTCCAAAGTACTTCTGAAAGCATCAATTAAATGATGTGGCAACTTTCTGATAAAACCTACTGTGTCTGTAAGCAAAACTTCCTGACCGTCAGGTAATTTATAATTTCTTGTTGTCGGATCAAGTGTGGCAAAAAGCTTATCTTCTTCCAACACTCTTGCATCTGTAAGAGTGTTAAGTAATGTAGATTTTCCTGCGTTAGTATAACCTACAATGGCTATGACTGGCACAGGATTTTCCTGTCTTCTTGCTCTTGTAACCTGACGATGGCTTTCTAAATCTTCCACCTGAGATTTTAACTGGGAAATTCTATCCCTGATTAATCGTCTGTCAACTTCAAGCTTCTTTTCTCCGGGACCTCTTGTACCGATACCACCACCCTGACGTGAAAGATTTCTCATACCAATAAGTCTTGTGGAGCGGTAACGAAGCTGGGCAAGCTCTACCTGAATCTTACCTTCTGCCGTCTTTGCCCTGCCTGCAAAAATATCAAGAATGATTAAAGTTCTATCCATTACCTTAACATCTAATTCATCTTCCAGATTTTTATACTGTGCCGGAGTTAATTCATCATCACAAACTACAGCTGTGGCCTCTGTTTCCCAAATCAAATCCTTTAATTCTTCAACTTTTCCTGAACCAATATAAGTTGCACTACTTGCATGCTCAAGATTCTGAACCATTCTACCTACAACTGTGGCACCTGCTGTTTTAACAAGTTCCTCCAATTCATCCAATGATTCCTCCGGATCCTGATTAGGATTAGAACAAACTGCTACCAATATTACTTTTTCAATTTCCTGTTCTGTTTCGTACATCTTTTCACCTCCGGTCTTCTAACTTTTTATAAACCTTATGTTTAAAATATCTGACTTTATTATTATCCTTTAACCTTGCTTATAACGTCAATTTTCTTCCATTTTCCACGTTTATATCTTATAAGGCTAAACATACCATTTAAGAACCATGTAAGTCCTGTAGCGTAAAACACACCGTATTTTCCCATAAAAGGAATAAGTGTCATAGGATAAGCAAAACCTACCCTTCCTATACACTCAACAATTCCCGTAAACAGTGAAAACATAGCATCTCCTGCACCGTTTAACACGTTTCTTGTTGTATAAATAAGTCCTAAGAAAATATAAAAACAACATGTAATTCTTAAACCGTTTGCACCAATTCTTATAACATCTGCATCTTTACCGAATATGGACGCAATTGACGGTGCAAAAATCCAGAAAACCACACCAATTGCCAGCGCAAAAATTGAGCTTACCAATGTTGCAGAATTAAATCCTTTTCTAACTCTGTCTTTAAGCCCGGCGCCAATATTCTGCCCTGTGTATGTTGAAACTGCTGCACCAAGAGACATAAAAGGCTGCTGAACCAAAGTTTCAATTCTTGAAACAACTGTAAATGCTGTTGTAAATGTAGCTCCGTAACCGTTAACAACTTTCTGTAAAACAATTAATGAAAATGCAATCAAACTGTTCTGCAAAGCTACCGGAATACCTAATTTGCAACTTTTCTTAATAATACTGCCATTTAATTTTATGTTTTTTTTTTAATTTAAAATATGTATTACTTTTGTATGCATAAATAATACATGCCAAAGCTGAAATAAGCTGTGAAAAAAGCCGTTGCCACACCTGCGCCAACAACGCCCCAGCCAAAGCTTAATACAAAAAAATCAAGTCCAATATAACATTTAAAAACACTTGCCACAATAAGGAAAATCAAAGGTGTCTTTGAATCTCCCAATGCTCTAAGTATACCTGACACGCCATTATAAAACCTACGCACACAATACCAATTGATACTACCTTAAGGTATGCCACTGCATCATTAAGAATAACTGGGTCTGTGTCAAGCAAAACAAGAATAGGTCTTGCAGTTACAAAACCAATAATTGCCATAATTACAGAACATACTGTAATAATCCAAATTGAATTTCCGATTGCATCCTTAACTTTTCTTCATCGCCAAAACCAAAATACTGGGCAACAATAATACCAATACCTACTGAAAGTCCTGCTACCAATGAGAAAAAGGAAAAAAATTAAGTGAATTAGTTGTACCGATTGCGCCTAACGCATTCGCCCCAACAAAGTTACCTACAATAATGGAATCCACCATATTGTACAACTGCTGAAATATATTTCCTACTAAAAGGGGAAGGGAGAACTGAATTAACAGTTGCATCGGATTTCCCTTAGTCATGTCCTTTACAAATTTATTTTGTTTTTCCAATTTAATACCTCTTCTTATGTAAATACTGCAAAACTAATTTTGCGTCAAAAAATTTTGCTTCCATACTTAAACTCCCATTTTAAACATTTATTGTGCGATTTGAGACCTGCTTTGCACTCCCTCAATTCTAAAATGTGAAGAACCCTACTACACCGCACAGAATCCCTACCAATGCACCTACAATAACATCTTTAGGAAAATGAACCCCGCTTATAACTCTTACAATTGCAATAATTAAACCGCAAACAAAAACAATTATTCCAAGTGGAATCTCTCCTATGTAAAGAAAAGCCATTCCTATGATAAACGCAGAAAAAACATGTCTACTAGGCATAGACTCCCCTTTTTATTCTTTTTTTTATAATAGGCTTAAAATCATACATAGTATATGGGCGCTCACTGTTAATAAATCTTCTGACAATGCTTACAAGAATAAAACTTATGGCTGTTACAGCCACAAACCTTGCAAGTCCTTTATTTTTCTCATCAAAAGAATTATAATGCCAACAACATACGCCATATATACAATTTTTGTGGCAATGGAATTAATAAACTGAATTATTTTCTCGCCATTTTCTAATCCTCTTATGCCATCTGTTATTTTCCTATAAGTCTGCTGATTCATATTCACCTCTACTGCTTTCTTGCAAGCTTATATTCGTCACCATATGAAAAATATGGACATGTTGCCTTTTTAAACTGCATAAGCATTGCAAGGTCATCTTCATCCATGCTTACAACACAGGCGTACTCTTCATATTCTTCATCATAAACATAGTTACTACAAAACTCACAGCTATACTGTCCACTCATTTTAACTACCTTTGCCTTTCTTTTGCAAAACTAAAGGTTGAAATTCATCTTAAGCAAATCCAAGACATTCTTTCAACCTTTATAATTAATCTAATTTGTAAATACAATATTAGTCTTTAAAATCCAAATTGAAGCCTGTAATGTTTTACAACTTATTTGTATTCTTCAGCTAACTTCTTAAATGCAGGCAAAGCATCTTCAATCTGCTTAGTCTGTACACAATAAGATACTCTGATATATCCCGGTGTACCAAAACTGTCTGCAGGAACTAATAATAATTCATGTTCCTTAGCCTTTTCGCAGAATTCATGTGAATCATCACACATTGCCTTAACGAACAAATAAAAAGCTCCATCAGGGTAAACACACTCGTAACCCATCCCTGTTAAGCTGTTATATAAAAAGATCTCTATTAGTCTTATAAATTGAAATATCTGATGTAGCATCAAGACACTTTTCAATAACTCTCTGATACATACTTGAAGCGCAAACATAACCTAAAGCTCTTCCTGCGCCACAAACTGCTGCATAAGCATCTTCTTCATCATCCATATCCGGTGAAACGGCAATATAACCAATACGTTCACCAGGAAGTGACAAAGCCTTGCTGTATGAATAACATACAAAAGTATTGTGATAATAATTAATTATGTATGGAACTTCAATATCATCATAAACCAATTCTCTATATGGTTCATCTGTAATAACAAAAATGCTATGACCGTATTCTTTTTCTTTCTTTCTTAAAAGGTCACACATTTTTTCAATTGTTTCCTTTGTGTAAACAACACCTGAAGGATTGTTAGGTGAATTAATAATAACTGCTTTAGTTTTTCATTAATTGCAGCTTCAAACTTCTCCATATCAATCTGGAAAGTCTTATTTTCTGACTGAACTGCAACAAGCTTAGCACCTGTTCTTTCAATGAAAACGCCATATTCAGGGAAGTAAGGTGTAAATGCAATACATTCTTCTCCCGGTAACATAATAGCATTTAAAACTATAGTAAGTGATGATGCAGCACCACATGTCATATAAATATGATTAGCTGTAAGCTTAGTTCCAAATCTACCATTAATGTAATCTGAAATACTCTGTCTTACATGAGCATCACCCTGTGCTGATGTGTAGCCGTGAAGTGCCACTGAATCAAAATTGTCAACCAAATCCTTAATAGTATCATCAACAATCTTTGGAGCCGGAACGCTTGGATTTCCTATACTAAAATCAAATACATTTTCTGCTCCTATTTCTGCCTTACGCTTATTACCATATTCAAAAATCTCTCTGATTTCTGAACGTACCTTTCCTAACTTAACTAATGACTCTGAATACATCATATTCTCCTTCCTGCTGTCTGATACATAATCCATTACATATACATATTTATCATTTAAGTATGCTCTTAAATTCTGTTATATCTTTCAAACATCTTCTTAATTGCTTATTACCCCTTAAGAATATGCTTAAACTCTCTTTCATTTTCACGCTTCATGTCACGCTTTGCAATATCCTGACGCTTGTCATATAACTTCTTGCCTCGTGCCAGGCCAATCTCAACTTTTACAAGGCTTCCTTTAAAATAAACCTGTAAAGGTACTAATGTCAATCCCTTTTCGTTAAGCTTTCCAACTAATTTATTAATTTCATATTTATGAAGCATAAGTTTCTTTGGTCTTAATGGATCCTTATTAAAAATATTTCCTTTTTTCATAAGGATTAATATGCATTCCATAAATAATAACTTCGCCATTGTCTATTCTTACAAAAGACTCTTTAATACTACAATGTCCCTGTCTAAGCGACTTAACTTCTGTACCGTGAAGCACAATCCCTGCTTCGTAAGTATCTTCTATAAAATAGTCGTGTCTGGCTTTTTTATTACTTGCTATAACTCTAACTGAACCTTTTGCCATTACATCTCCTTTATTATGATAAAATAAACTCTATTATTCTTATAAAATAAAATTCTTTCTTTTGATAAGCAAAATCTATCATTCTGCTAAACTAAAATCAATAGTTCTTGCAACCTTGTCGGCCGCTTCTACTCTAATCTTTACTTTCTGACCTAACTTGTAAGTCTTCTTTGTTCTCTCACCTGTCATTGAATAAGTATTTTCATCATAAATATAATGATCATCCATCATATTTGAAACATGAATAAGACCTTCAACTGTATTAGGAAGTTCAACATAAATTCAAAAGTTTGTTACCCCTGAAATTACTCCTTCGTATTCTTCGCCAATATAGCCCATCATATACTCTGCCTTCTTTAACTTTTCAGTATCTCTCTCAGCATCATCTGCTCTTCTTTCAGTAATTGAGCAGTTCTTTGTAACCTCTGGCAAAATATGATTAAAGTGAGAAATATGCTTGTCTGTAAGCTTATTATTTAAAGCTTCCTTAATTATTCTATGAATCTGAAGGTCAGGATATCTTCTGATTGGTGAAGTAAAATGACAATAATACTTAGCTGCCAATCCAAAATGTCCCTTGCACTCAGGAGTATATTCTGCACGCTTCATTGAACGAAGAGTAATTCTACTAATAAGTGCCTCTTCAGGAGTTCCTTCAATATTCTTTAATAATTTCTGAAGTTCCTTTGGATGAATCTGTTCTTTTGACATTTTTACAGAATATCCAAAGTTGTTTATAAATGTTGTAAGCTGTGAAACTTTTTTTTCATATCAGGCTCTTCATGATTTCTATATACGAAAGGAAGCTGTCTCCAATAAAAATCTTCAGCTATTGTTTCATTAGCTGCCAACATAAAATCTTCAATAATCTTTGTTGCCTTATTTCTGTCATAAGGCTCAATGGAAATAGGCTTTCCACCTTGATTTAATTTAATTTTGCATTCAGGGAATTCAAAATCAATTGCCCCTCTCTTGTATCTTCTTTCTCTAAGAATTTCAGACAATTCAGCCATTAATTCAAACATTGGAACCAAATCCTTGTAACGCTTCATTGTTTCAGGATTTTTATCAACAATAATCTCCTTAACTGATGTATATGTCATTCTTTCATTAACATTAATAAGTGATTCCACTATCTCGTGGTCAATAATTTCACCTTTTTCGTTAATCTTCATAATGCAACTTAAAGCAAGTCTGTCAACATCATGATTCAATGAACAGATTCCGTTAGAAAGCTTGTGTGGAATCATAGGAATAACCCTGTCCACAAGATATACGCTTGTTCCACGTTTCACTGCTTCTTTGTCAAGTGGTGAATTCTCTGTTACATAATGTGATACATCGGCAATGTGAACACCTAATGTATAAATTCCATCTTCTTTAGTTAAAGTAACTGCATCATCAAGATCCTTTGCATCCTCACCGTCAATTGTAACTGTCTGCCAATCTCTAATGTCCTTTCTTCCAACCTTGTCTTCTTCCGGAACTTCATCAGGAATATTCTCAATCTGCTTCATTACTTCTTCCGGAAACTCTGTTGGTATATCATAGTTCTTTACAATAGAAATAATGTCAACTCCCGGATCATTAATGTGACCAATTATCTCTATAATCTTGCCTTCCGGCTTTCTGCCGTTAGTACCATAATCAGTAATCTGAACTACAACCTTATGACCTGTAACAGCCCCCATAGTATCTTTTCCCGGAATATAAATGTCCTGAGCAATCTTCTGATTATCAGGAAGCACATATCCGAAAGTCTTTGACTTCTGAAAATATCCTACAACCTGCTGAATCTCGTGTGAAAGCACCTTTACAACTCTTGCTTCCTTACGTTTACCTGTCTGGCTATCCTCAACCTGAATAAGAACCATGTCATGATGAAAAGCTCCGTTAACCTTATCCTCCGGAATAAAGTAATCTTCATCCTGTCCTTCAACTTCAACGAAGCCGAAACCTCTATCATTACTTATAAAGTAACCTTCTATATAATGCTCCTTTGTAATAACATACTTGCCCTTCTTGGTTATTGAAATCTTTCTCTCTTCCAATAACTCAGAAAGCACTTCCTCTAACTGGTCCCTGTTCTCTTTTTGTAATGTTTAAAACCACTGCAAGTTCCTTGAACTTCATTGGTATATATGTCTTGTCATTCATAAGTTCGAGAATGACCTTCTTCTTTTCTCCATTATATCGTTCATAATTATTCTCCTATATGGTATGTGTGACACATACCTTGTAATAAAAATTAACTTTGCTCTTTTTCTTTTAATAGCTTTATTAAATTTGTCTTGTTTCTATATTGATATTATAATCCTTTTTTTTCTCTTGTGTATCTATTTTTTTATAGTTTTTCTTGTTTATATAGAAAAAAGGTGTAGAAACCTACACCTTTTAATGGACTAATTATTATTTCAAATTAATATCCTAAGAATTTCATATTAAGTACAATTGCGATTACAAAGAATAATACTACGAAAACCTTTGTTGCCTTTTCAAGCTTTCCTTCCATAGAACGTCCTTTGTTCTTTCCCCAATATGAGTCAGCAGCACCACTGATTGCACCAGTTAATCCTGCCTGCTTTCCTTCCTGAAGTAAGATTACTACTGTTATTGCTAAGCATATTAATACAAATACTACTGTAAGTACTCTTAATAATGTCATGAGTCTCCACCTCCTATAACGCATTCAAACATAATGATTCTAGCATATATAGATGGTAAAATCAAGTAAAATTATTAGAGTTCCGTTTCTAAATCAGCAGGAATTATCTGTTATTTTATTGTTAGCATTTCTTCTATTCTAATCAACTGGTTGTATTTTGCAGTTCTTTCACCACGGCAAGGTGCTCCTGTTTTGATATAGCCTGTGTTTAGGGCAACGGCAAGGTCGGCTATTGTGGTGTCTTCCGTTTCGCCCGAACGATGTGACATTATGGCGATATAACCCTGACTTTGTGCCATACGTACTGCCTCGATTGTCTCCATCACACTACCAATTTGGTTTGGTTTTATAAGGATTGCATTAGCACACTTTTCATCAATTCCTTTTTGAGCCTTGCCACATTAGTAACAAAAGATCATCTCCAACTAATCGGATTTTGTCGCCAAGGGCAGCGGTTATTTTTTTTTTCAGCCTTCCCAATCTTCCTCATCCAGTGGATCTTCTATTGAAAAAATAGGATAATTAGTTACGATATCTTCCCACAACGAAATAAGCTGATCTGTGTCCATTTCTACATTTTTCTTCGGCATACGATAATGACCTTTCCTGTCACCCTTCCACTCAGAAGCAGCCACGTCAAGGGAAATCATAAAATCCTTGCCCGGTCTGTAGCCTGCATCAATTATGGCAGCCATAATCAAGTCAAGTGCTTCTTCCTCGCCTGAAAGATTTGGTGCAAAGCCGCCTTCATCCCCTACGGCAACTGAAAGATTATCTTTCTTTAACAATTTTTTCAAACAAGTATAAACTTCCGCACACCATCTAATGCCCTCCTTGACAGACTGCGCGCCCACTGGAAGAATCATAAATTCCTGAACGTCAATATTGTTAGAAGCATGCGCCCCGCCGTTTAGGATATTCATCATTGAATTGGCATTTTTTCTCCACAAATTCCACCAATATATTGATATTCAGGGAGTTTCAAAGCCTTGGCGCAAGCTTTCATATTCGCCATGGACACTGCAAGAATAGCATTTGCTCCCAACTTCTTTTTGTTTTCGGTTCCATCAATGGCAATCATTGTGCTGTCAATTTTTCTCTGATTCAGACCATTCATTCCCTCCAAAGCAGGATAAATCTCCTTATTAATATTCTCCACAGCCTGCGACACACCGGCACCGTTGTATCTCTTGTCGCCATCGCGTAGCTCCATCGCCTCAAACTTTCCTGTTGACGCTCCTGAAGGCACGTCTGCTATTGCAGTAAAAAAGCTCCCCAGCCTTACCGTCTGCCTTTACCGTTACCTGTGCCTCAACAGTAGGATTGCCTCTTGAATCCAAAACCTCGCGACCTCTTATATCAACAATTTTCAAATACTTATACATAAAAAACCTCCAAAATACACTTTTTAATCAGTATGCGTATTTTGGAGATTTTTATTAATACTCTAAATTTGTTTTTACTCAATTATTTTGTACTTCTTCATCAGTTCTCTCTGATATTCTTCATCGCTTGTCGACTTTTCAAGCTCTTCATATTTCTTTTCTGATAATAATGCTTTGTTTAACTTGTTTATATTTCTACGCTCTTCCTCTCGACCATTCCTAAACTGCTTATCCAATTCCATCTGATATGACATATACTCTCGCCTCCACTGTTTATTGTTTCTGGCTTCAAACACTTTCCTGTCTATGTCCTTTGCAAGTTGACTTTCGGGTTCTCTGCCATCAAAATAATCTAACAACATCTGTAATTCTTCGCTTATGCCATCTCTGTTACCTTTGGTATTTAAGAAAATTTTATGAGTGCCATCATTTAACTTTATGTCCGAATCATCAACACATATATTCTCAAATTCATAAATACTTCTATTCTTTTCAAAGAAATCAAAGGTACAAATAAATATTACATAGCTTGTCTTTAGTATATCATATGCCTGCCCTTTTTTTCAATTAATTTTAAATCAATTACATCCTGATTTTTCAGTGTTTTAATTACTGATTTTCCTAGTGTTTTGGTAGTTTTTTCCTCATTCTGCAGAAGATGCCAAATGTAATGACATCTTCTGTCAGCATGGGACTTGATTGTATATAAATTAATGATGAGTTTACAATGTATGTTGAACCTGAATTTCTTCCCTATTTATAGGGCTTTATTTATTTTATGGCAGTCCTTGGGTATCATATTTTGTACATAAGCAAAAAGCCACTACGCTTCCGTTTCCGTTAGCATAGCGACTTTTGTATAACCATATTTATAGAATTTCAATTATCAATTGTTCTATTAATTGCCTAATAACTATTAGTTGGCTATATATCACTTAATTGATATATTGTACTAATTCTATTATTTATCATTTAATGATTCTCCCATTATTTTTCAATTAATGATTTTCCTGTCATTTCTGCTGGCTGTTCCATTCCCATTAACTCAATTAATGTAGGAACGATGTCTGCTAACACTCCACCTTCTCTTAATTTGTATGATGGATCAGCGTTTACAAGAATAAATGGAACTGGATTCGTTGTATGGGCTGTGTATGGAGCTCCTGTCTCGTAGTCTTTTAACTGCTCGCAATTTCCGTGGTCTGCACAGATAAACATCTGTCCATTTACTTCTTTGATTGCATCTACTACTTTGCCTACACATTCGTCAATTGTTTCTACTGCTTTTACTGCAGCTTCAACGATTCCTGTATGGCCAACCATATCAGGGTTAGCAAAGTTAATGATAATTACATCATACTTACCGGATTTGATTGCGTCTACCAGCTTGTCACATACCTTATATGCGCTCATTTCAGGCTTCAGATCATAAGTAGCAACTTCCTTTGGTGAAGGAACAAAAGATTCTGTCTTCGCCTTCGTTTGGTGCTTCGACACCGCCATTGAAGAAGAATGTCACATGGGCATATTTCTCTGTCTCTGCGATTCTTGCCTGCTTCATATTGTGAGCTGCAAGGTATTCACCAAATGTATTTTTAACTTCTACTTTCTTGAATGCAATTAATTTGTTAGGAATTGTTACATCATATTCTGTAAAGCATACGAATGTAAGGTCTAATTTCTTTTCTTTGCAAAACCATCAAATTCATCTGCGCAGAAAGCTCTTGTAATCTGACGGGCACGGTCAGGTCTAAAGTTACAGAATACTACTGAGTCACCGTCTTTAATTGTAGCTACAGGCTGTCCATCTTTCTTAATTACTGTAGGAAGAACGAATTCATCTGTAACGTCTTTAGCATATGAATTCTTAATAGCCTGAACAGGATCTGTTTCTTCAACACCTTCACCCTTTGTCATTGCTACATATGCTTTTTTTCTCTATCCCAGTTGTTATCTCTGTCCATTGCATAGTAACGACCTGAAATTGTAGCAACTTCACCAACACCGATTTCAGCCATCTTGTCTACCATCTGCTGCATATATTCTGCTGCTGATGCAGGAGGTGTATCTCTACCATCTAAGAATGCATGTACATAAACTTTTTTCGAGATCAAATTTCTTTGCCATTTCAAGTGTTCCATACATATGTGTATTATGGCTGTGAACACCACCATCAGATAACAGTCCGAAAATATGAAGAGCACTGTTATTCTTCTTTGCATTTTCCATTGCTTTTACTAATTCTTCATTTTCAAAGAATGTTCCATCTTCTATTTCTTTTGTAATTCTTGTCAGTTCCTGATATACAATTCTTCCGGCACCCATATTAAGATGGCCTACTTCTGAGTTACCCATCTGACCTTCCGGAAGTCCTACTGCCATTCCACTTGCCTTACCCTGTACAAATGGATATTCAGCCATAAGTTTATCCATAACAGGTGTATTGATCCGCCGTACTGGATACGAACAGCTTCTGCTGTAGCCTCATCATAGATCTCAGCGATAACCTCACGGATCATCTTACATACTTCCTGTGCCTGATCTGCTGTAGCTGTCTTTCCTGTACCGATAGCCCAGATTGGCTCGTATGCGATAACAAGGTTCTTAACGTCATCTGCTGATACGCCGGCAAGGTCTGACTTGATCTGAAGTCTGATCCAATCCATTGTAACGCCTGTCTCTCTCTGCTCTAAGCTCTCGCCACAGCAAAGGATAGGTGTAAGACCTGCTGCAATAGCCTTCTTAACCTTTGCATTTAAGAATGCATCATCCTCTTTGAAGTAATCTCTTCTCTCTGAATGTCCGATGATAACATACTTAACACCTGCATCAACTAACATTGGAGCACTGATCTCACCTGTATATGCACCCTTGTCTTCAATATACATATTCTCAGCACCAACTTCTACGTTTGTACCCTTAACTGCATTTACTACAGGTACAATGTCTATAGCTGGAACACAATATACTACGTCTACATCTGGATTAACTACCAGAGGCTTTAATTCTTCTACAAGAGCAAGTGCCTGTGAAGGTGTCATGTTCATCTTCCAGTTACCTGCAATAATCTTTCTTCTTGCCATTTTTATTTATCCTCTTTTCTTACTTATCGTTAGCTGCTACTACACCTGGAAGCTCTTTACCCTCAAGGAATTCAAGTGAAGCTCCGCCACCTGTTGAAATGTGGCTCATCTTTGGTCCATATCCTAAGATATTAACTGCTGCCGCTGAATCTCCACCGCCGATGATAGTAGTTGCATCTGTCTCAGCAAGTGCTGCTGCTACAGCCTTTGTACCTGCTGCAAGAACAGGGTTCTCAAATACACCCATTGGTCCGTTCCAAACAACTGTCTTTGCTGTCTTAACTGCCTCTGAGTAAAGCTTTATTGTCTTAGGTCCAATATCACAGCCTTCCTTGTCAGCATTCATCTTGTCAGCGTCACAGATCTCTGTCTCGATTGTAGGATCGTCAATAGGGTTAGGGAAATCGCTGATCATTACTGAGTCAACAGGAAGAAGGAGCTTCTTGCCAAGCTTCTCAGCCTTCTCCATCATTTCCTTACAATAGTCAATCTTTGTATCATCAACAAGTGACTTACCGATCTCATATCCCTTAGCCTTAAGGAATGTGTAAGCCATACCTCCGCCGATGATAAGTGTGTCACACTTCTCAAGAAGATTTGAAATAACGTTAAGCTTGTCAGCAACCTTTGCACCACCAAGGATAGCAACAAATGGTCTTACAGGATTCTCAACTGCATTTCCGAGGAAGTCGATCTCCTTCTGCATTAAATATCCAACTACTGCTGTGTCAACAAGTGAAGCAACACCAACATTTGAGCAGTGAGCTCTGTGAGCTGTACCGAATGCGTCGTTTACGAATACATCACAGATACTTGCAAGATCCTTAGAGAATGCCTCTCCGTTCTTTGTCTCTTCAGCTCTGAAACGTGTATTCTCAAGAAGGATAACTTCTCCGTCCTTCATAGCGTCAACTGCAGCTCTTACTGTATCGTCAACAACCTCTAAGCTTGGTACGAACTTAACTTCCTGTCCGAGAAGCTCTGAAAGTCTCTTGGCAACAGGTGCAAGTGTCTTTGTCTGCTTGTCTTCCTCTGTCTTAACCTTTCCAAGGTGTGAGCAAAGGATAACCTTACCGCCGTCAGCGATAAGCTTCTTGATTGTTGGAAGTGCAGCTACAAGTCTGTTCTCATCTGTGATCTCACCATTCTTTAATGGTACATTGAAATCACATCTGCAGAGTACACGAAGACCCTTAACGTTGATATCATCAACTGATTTCTTATTTAATGACATTTTAATTTCCTCCTGATTGTCACATTGATAATTACGCCTCTGCGTAAAAAAAGAGGATCCGGTCCATGTAGACCGGACCCTCTATTAGGTCTAATAAATACTTTTAAATGAGCGTTACAATTATGCTAACTCAGCGAAGTACTTGATTGTTCTAACCATCTGGCTTGTGTATGAGTTCTCGTTGTCATACCATGAAACAACCTGAACCTCATACAAATCATCAGCGATCTTTGATACCATTGTCTGTGTAGCATCAAATAATGAACCATATCTCATACCGATAACATCTGATGAAACGATTGGATCTGTGTTGTAACCGAATGACTCTGAAGCAGCAGCCTTCATAGCAGCGTTGATTCCGTCAACTGTTACATCAGCACCCTTAACAACTGCTGTAAGGATTGTTGTTGAACCTGTTGGAACTGGAACTCTCTGAGCTGATCCGATTAACTTACCATTTAACTCTGGGATAACAAGACCGATAGCTTTAGCAGCACCTGTTGAGTTAGGAACGATATTAGCAGCACCTGCTCTAGCTCTTCTTAAGTCGCCCTTTCTGTGTGGTCCGTCGAGGATCATCTGATCACCTGTGTAAGCGTGGATTGTTGACATGATACCTGACTGGATAGGAGCATATTCATTAAGAGCCTTAGCCATTGGTGCAAGACAGTTTGTTGTACATGAAGCAGCTGAGATGATCTGATCATCTGCTGTTAATGTATCCTGGTTTACTGAGTAAACGATTGTCTTAAGGTCATTTCCTGCTGGAGCTGAGATAACAACCTTCTTAGCACCTGCTGTGATATGAGCCATTGACTTTTCCTTTGAGCAGTAGAAACCAGTACACTCAAGAACTACATCAACACCGATCTCTCCCCATGGAAGCTCTGCTGCGTTAGCCTTAGCATAGATTGTAAGAGTCTTGCCGTCAACTGTGATTGTGTTAGCCTCATCATCAGCTGAAACTGTGTGAAGGTTCTCACCAATCTTACCACAGTAACCACCCTGTGCTGTATCGTACTTGAGAAGATCTGCAAGAAATGATTATTGAAAATGACATTAAGTTGGAAATTAACACTTCAAACTTTTCTAAAGGATTTGATTTTCCAAATCCACACACGGATATAATTAGAAGATACAAGGAACTTGGTGGGCTTTATGTTACCGTAGGTTCCGATGCTCACAAAGCCCAATTTGTTGGTTCCGGTTTTGATTTGGTTGAAAAAATCGTTGAAAAATATAAATTAAAAGTTTTTACTATTTAAATTGCAATAACTTAATATTCTATTTTGACTTGATTTTATTAACAAATTTAAATTTGATTCTTAATTTTATCTGCAAAAAAATAAATTTGATTTTTACATGATTTTTCAACTTAATTTTCAGCTTTTTGCTCTTAGTTCTTTCACACCGGCTTTTTAATTTTTCAACGGTGTAATCGATTTCTTTTCTTGTATTTTCATGGCCTATGGTTATTCGAATTGTTCCATAGGCTTTTTCTTTCGGTATTCCAAGGGCGCTTATTACGTGGGACGGCTTTTCTGCTGATGCAGCACAGGCTGAGCCGGCAGAAATACACACTCCTTCTTCATCCATTATTACTACCAGAGATGTTCCATTTATGCCATCAAAAAGTAAAACTTGCGTTGCCTGGAAGTCTGTTTGTGTAATGACCGTTTAGACTTACGTTTGGAATTTCTCCAAGTATTCTTTTTACCATATAATCTCTTAGATTTTTCTCTTTCTCTTGTAGCGGGCACTCATATTTTTTCATAGAATCCTCAACTGCTGCCCCCATTCCTATTATTCCGGCCACATTTTCCGTTCCACCTCTTTTTGCCCTTTTCCTGACCGCCGCCATAAATCAAGGGCATCATTTCCTTTGGATTTCTCACGTAAAGAAAACCTACGCCTTTAGGTCCGTTAAATTTGTGACTGCTGGCGCTAAGCATATCCACTCCAAGATAATTTACGTCTATTGGTATGTGTCCAAAAGCCTGAACTGCATCAGTATGAAACAGAACTCCTTTCCTATGTGCCACCATTGCTATATTTCTAATCGGCTCAATTGTTCCGATTTCATTGTTTGCTAACATAATCGAAACCAGCGAAGTTCTCACAGGATTTTCAAATCCGTCTTTGTAATCAGTTTTAATTTGCTCCATATCCACAAAACCGTTTTTGTCAACGTCTACATATGTGACTTTTATTCCTTCATTTTCAAGCTGTTTGCATTTATTTAAAATAGCGTGATGCTCTATTTTTGACGTTATAATGTGATTACCTAAATATGCGCCGTTGTCCAAAACCCAATTGTCCGACTCGGTTCCCCCCTGAAGTAAAAAAAAATATTTTCAGGTTTGCAGTTTAACGATTTTGCAATTGTCCATCTTACCTTTTCAACCTGCTCCCTTGTCTTTCTTCCTATGGAGTAAATTCCTGACGGATTGCCATATTCTTCTTTTAAATAAGGTTCCATTGCTTTAACAGCTTTTTCACATATTTTTTTGTGGTAGCTGCGTTATCTAAATAAATCATATTATTCTCCCATTTTTCGTTTTATGTTCAAATTTTAGTTTTTTCTAAACAATTGATTGTCTGCCCTTTTTATGTTGTTATAATTATTGTTTTTGCATAATTCCTGTTTTTTTGAATATTTTATATAAATGCGTTTCAGGCAGTACACTATGCTTAACAAAAAAATCCAATTATTAAAGGCACTATTATTCTCACCATAGCTAGTCTTTTAAGCAGAATAATAGGTTTCTTATATAGAATATTCCTTTCTAACCTAATAGGTGCTAAAGGTATGGGAGTTTTTCAATTAATTTTTCCTGTACTTGTTTTTTTTGCATTGCCCTAAGTTGCGGTGGAATCAAATTGCTGTTTCACGCTTTGTTGCTGAAAGCAAAAGTAGAAAGGAATGTTTTCTTGTGCTTATCAGCAGTATTATTATGTCACTTAGTCTTTCTTTTTATTACCTTGGGAGTTTTGTATTTTTTTTGCTGAGCCTGTCTCTTTATTTATTATAAAAAAACAAAAGTTGTACTGAGCTGTTGAAATACGCCTCTTTCACTATTCCACTTGCCACTTTTCACGCCTGCATAACGGGTTATTATTTAGGTTTCAAAAAAACTTTTGTTCCAGCCTGGTCAGGTGTTGTTGAGCAGATTGCAAAAGTTATTTCACTTTTTTATTTTATGGCTTGTATGGGTTGAAAAAGGTATTTCCATTACTCCTGTAATTGCAGTTTATTCCATGGTTATTTCTGAATTGTGCGGGGTTATTTTTGTTTGATTGCAATATTTGGTGAACGTTTTTTTGCTTTTAAGATATCTGAAATATTTTCCGTAATGAAGAAAATGTTTTCTGTTTCTTATGTTTTGACTTTGAACAAAATAATGCTTACTTTTTTACAGACTTTGGAAGCTGTTATTTTTCCAACTGTACTTTTAAAAAGCGGGTTATCCCTGTCCGATTCTTTAAGTATTTATGGAATTTTAACCGGAATGGCCCTTCCAGTGGTTACTTTTCCTTCTGCCATAAACACTTCCGTTTCCACTATGTTGCTTCCTACCATAGCAGGTGCAAATTCCGGAAACGACGTTTCAGGCATAAAAAAAAACAACAGAATATTCTATTTGGTTTTCTATGATTACGGGGATTTTCTGTGTTGGTGTTTTTTTTTTTTATGGCGATTTTATTGGAACAAATATTTTCAGGCAGCCTCTTGCCGGCGAATACATAATGATTCTTGCCTGGCTTTGCCCTTTTCTCTATCTTTCCATTACACTTGGCTCCATCTTACACGGGCTGGGGCTTACTAATGCTGCCTTTATTCACAATGTTGTTGGGGTTGTAATACGACTTGCCTCACTATGGTTCGGAGTTCCTGTTTTTTTGGGGTAGAAGGGTATCTGATTGGCTTGCTTATAAGTAATCTTGTTGTGACTTTGTTACATAGTTTTTATATTCATAAATATGTGGATTTTAACTTTTCGGCAATTGACAATATTGTAAAGCCTGCACTTTGGATTGCAATTGGTCTGATAATGGGAAAATTAGTTTCATACATATTTAGTTTTGCTGATTGCAAGGGATTAGTTTTTTGTATTTTTTCCGCAGGAATAAGCGGAGTGATAATAGTAATGGTGTTTGGATATTTTGTATGGCGTGAGAGTGTAAATTTAAAACAGTATAAAAATGGAGTATAAAACTCCATTTTGCACTGAAATATTATTTATTTGATTATCCATGGTTCTTCATTTATTTTTATTTAAGTTTATAAACACTTACTTCTTGGTTAATCATCTCTTTTTTAGCTATTATAAAGTTTATAGTAAAACCCTCTCTTTTCAAGCAGTTCTTCGTGATTTCCCTGCTCAATAATTTTACCGTCCTTCATTACAAAAATTACGTCTGCTTCTTTTTATTGTTGAAAGTCTATGGGCTACAATAAATGTAGTTCTGCCTTCCATCATTTTTGAAAATGCGTCCTGAATCTTTACTTCTGTTCTTGTGTCAATTGAAGATGTGGCTTCCTTCATCAGTTGCATCAGGCTTTCCAAAAGCGATGTTTTCTCTTACCGTAGTATTTCTAAGCCATGTTTCCTGAAGAACCATTCCATAAGAGCTTCTTAAATTCTTTCTTGATATGTCTCGTATATCTTTTTCCATCTATTGTAATTGAACCTTTGTCCACATCATAAAATCTCGTTAAAAGATTTATGATTGTAGTTTTTCCACAACCTGTCGGTCCAACAATTGCAATTCTCTGACCAGGCTTTACGTGTAGATTTAAGTTTTCGATTAATTTTCTATCCGGCACATAAGAAAAATCAACATCATTAATGTCAACCCTACCTGCCTCAATATTCTGGAGCTGATTTTCACTTTCTTCCACATCAATCTCTTTTTCCTGATTAATAAGCGAAAAGATTTTTGCACCACAGGCAATGGCATTTTGAAGTTCCGTAACAACACCTGAAATCTCGTTAAAAGGCTTTGTGTACTGGTTGGCATAACTTAAGATTGTTGCAAGTCCACCTACAGTAATTCCTCCTGTCATAATTGCCACAAGGCCACCACTTATTGCAACTCCGGCGTAAACTATATTGTTGACAAATCTTGTACTTGGATTTGTTATTGATGAAAAGAAAGTTCCCTTCAAATAATATTTTGCCAATTCATCATTGATTTCATCAAAATCCTGAATGGCTTTTTTCTTCCTGTCCAAAAGCCTTAACAACTTTCTGACCGCTTATCATTTCATCAATAAACGCTGTCTGGCTGCCCCTTATTTCAGACTGTTTTCTAAACATTGAATACGTACGCTTTGCAATAAATCCCGCCACAAAAAACGATACAGGTGTAATACAAATAACAACTAACGCAATTTTCCAGTTAATCTGTAACATAAAAACAAGTGTTAAAACAATTGTGACAACACCTGTAAACAAGTTTGAAAATCCCATAAGTAAGCCGTCTGCTAACTGGTCTACGTCCGCAATTATACTACTTACAAGACTACCTGTTGAATGTGTATCCAAGTAAGCCAAAGGAAGTTTCTGTATCCTCTCAAAACTTTCCTGACGAATGTCTTTAATCACGTGATATGTGATTCTGTTGTTTAAAAGTCCCATAATCCACTGGGCAATTCCTGCAATTGCAGCGATTACAGCTATCTGCACTGCTATTCTCTCTAATCCCTGAAAGTCAACATTGCCTTTTGATACTATTTTGTCAGTTCCTAAACCAATTAGTTTTGGTACATAAAGTGACAAAACAACATAAACCAGGGCAAACAATAATGAACCTATTAACAAATGCCAATATTTTTTTATTCTTTTTAACAATTCCATAAGGGCCTGTTTTGTGTCATATTATTTTCCATCTGACTGCCCTCCTTTTTTAAACTGTGATTGATAGATTTCCTGATATACTGAACAATCTTTAAGCAATTCATCGTGAGTTCCAAATCCTACAACTTTTCCATCATCAAGAACCACTATCCGGTCTGCATCCATAATTGACGCTGTTCTCTGAGAAAACTACAAACAAAGTTATATCTTTAAGTGTCTTTATGTCACTTCTAAGTTTTGCATCAGTTGCATAATCAAGTGCTGATGAACTGTCATCAAGAATCAAAATCTTAGGCTTTTTTAACCAACGCTCTTGCAATTGTAAGACGTTGTTTCTGCCCACCTGAGAAATTCTTTCCCTTTTGCACCACTTCGCTATCAATTCCTTTATCTTTTTTTTTTACAAAATCGTAACTCTGAGATAATTTCAAAGCTTCCACTAATTCTTCCTCTGTAGCATTTTCGTTGCCCCAAAGCAAGTTGCTTCTTATTGTACCTTTAAACAATAATGCTTTTTGAGGTACAACGCCAATAATATCTTCCAGATTTTTTCTCTTATAATCTTTTGCGTCAATTCCAAAAATCTTAACTTTTCCTTCTGTAGGGTCATAAAATCTTGAAATCATATTGATTAATGAAGTCTTACCTGAACCGGTGCCTCCTATAATACCGATTGTCTGACCGGTCTTTGCCTTAAAATTAACATTTTCTATTGAACTTTCGCCTGCGCCCTGGTATTTCAAAGTAGCATTTTCAAATTCCACTGCAATGTCTTTGTTGTAGTTTTCCGGATTTTTTAATTTATTATCTGAATCATTTTCGCCGGCTAATTTACCAGTTCCATCATTTGAATTATTGTCATTAACTAAATTTAATTCAATATTTCCTTCTGCCATTCCCGGCTCAATATCAAAAATATCCTGTATTCTTCCTGAAGCTGCAAAAGCTTTTGTAAGATTTATAATAAGGTTTGCAAGCTTAATTAATTCAATAAGAATCTGTGACATATAGTTAACCAAGGCCACGACCTGTCCCTGTGTAAGGCTTCCTGTGTTAACTCTATCTCCACCTACCCACAAAATTCCAATGGTTGCAACGTTAATCACAATATAAGTTGCCGGGTTCATTAATGTTGAAATTCTTCCTGCAAAAAGCTGGAACTTTTCAAGTGTTACATTTTCCTCATTATATCTTGCAACTTCCTGTTCCTGTTTATTAAAAGCTCTAATCACTCGGACACCGTCAAGATTCTCTCTTGTACTTCCCATAACCTTGTCAAGTCTTGACTGAACTTTCTTATATAATGGAATTGTAATAAGCATAATTCCATAAACTATAACTGACAAAACCGGAATAGCCACAACAAAAACCATAGCCGTCTTTCCATCTACAAAGAATGCCATAATCATTGCGCCAAAAACAATAAACGGTGAACGAAGTAATAATCTTATGGCCATATTAACCTGAGTCTGCACAAGGTTAACATCAGATGTCATTCTTGTTATAAGTGTTGATGTTCCCTGATTGTCAAGCTGAGTGTACGACAATTTTTGTATATGATCAAACAGTGAATGTCTAAGTTCTTTACCAAATCCTGCTGCTGCTTTTGCCGCAAAAAACTGTGCCGTAAGTGAAAAAGTCAAACCGCACGCTGCTAACAATAACAGCACACCCCCCATCTGCAAAACATAGGTTGTATCTCCCCTTCTGATACCATCATCAATAATTCTTGCTACAACTAAAGGAACTAGCAAATCAAAAATTGCTTCCATCATTTTAAATAATGGTGCCAGAAGCGATTCCTTTTTGTAGTTTTTTAGAAATCTTAAAATCTTCATAAAATTCTCCTGTTATATGATTACATTGCCAAAAGTACCAAATGCTAATCACAAATACTTTATAAATCTCTCATAACTCACTTGCCACTCAATGTAATCATTTTTATTATTAGTTATTTGTATGTTTTTGCCTAAATGTTAAGTATAAGTTATATTTTGCCAAAAGACAATAAAGGTATGCATTTAAGGGCACAATCAACGATTATTCTTGACCTATCCACACTGACGTGCTAGTATTTAAATTAGTTATTTTTAGGATTATTTCCTATTAAAAATATATAATCAAATAAATTTCTATGAGGTGTACAAAATGAGTAAAAGTTTTAAAGATTTACTTGCACAGGTAGCTGAATGTCCTATGAAGAAGGTTGCTGTTGCCTGTGCTCAGGACGATGCAGTATTAGAAGCTGTTAAGGCAGCAAAGGAAAGACATATAGCTGATGCTATTTTAGTTGGTGATGAAGCTAAGATTAGAACAATCGCTGATGTTTTAAAAATGAATATTAACGAATTCGAAATTATTAATGTTGTTGATCCTATTGAAGCTGCAAGAACTTCTGTTAAGTTAGTTCATGACGGTAATGCGGATATGTACATGAAAGGTGTCATTGATACAAAAAATTTCTTAAAGAGTGTTTTAAATAAAGAAGTTGGTCTTAGAACTGACAAAACATTATCACACGTTTGCGTCTTTGAAATAAAAGGTATTGATCGTCTTTTATTCTTATCAGACGTTGCTTTTGTTCCTTATCCTGACCTTGATACAAAGGCTCAGATTATTAAGAATACAGTTGAAATTGCACATGCTTGTGGTATTGAATGTCCAAAGGTAGCTCCACTTGCAGCTGTTGAAGTTGTAAATCCAAAGATGCCTTGTACTGTAGAAGCTGATGAACTTACAAAGATGAACGAAGAAGGAAAGATTCCAGGTTGTATCGTTGACGGACCTCTTTCACTTGACCTTGCAATAGAACCTGAAGCAGCTTACCACAAAGGTACAACTGATAGAAAGATTGTTGGTGATGCTGATGTATTATTATTCCCTGACATTCATGCAGGAAACATCACATACAAAGCTTTAGTTCATACTGCTAAATGTGTTAACGGAAATATTTTAACAGGTACAAAAAGCTCCTGTTATCTTAACATCACGTTCAGATGAATTCGAAGTAAAGGTTAACTCAATTGCACTTGCTGCAATCGTTGCTGAAAACCTTAAGTAATCTAATTTTTGATTTATAAAAACGGGCAATTGTTGTTTATTTAACTTTTGCCCATTGTGATAAATGACAATACATTTAATTTATTGGAGGTATAAAAATGTCATACAAAATTTTAATTATCAATCCTGGTTCTACTTCTACTAAGATTGGTGTATATGAAGATGAAACTCAGTTAATGGAAGAAACTCTTAGACATTCAACAGAAGAAATTGCAAAATATGATACTATTTACGATCAGAAAGATTTCCGTAAAGAAGTTATTTTAGATGTTCTTAAAGAGAAGAATGTTGACTTAAATGATATTGATGTTGTTGTAGGTCGTGGTGGTTTATTAAAACCAATCCCTGGTGGAACATATGCTACAACTCCTGAATTATTAGAAGACTTAAAGGTTGGAAAACAGGGACAGCATGCTTCAAACCTTGGTGGTATTTTAGCTTCAGAAATTGCTGCAGAAATCAATGTTCCTTCATACATTGTTGACCCGGTAGTTGTTGATGAATTAGCTGATGTTGCAAGATTATCAGGACATCCTCTTTTTCCAAGAACTTCTATTTTCCATGCTTTAAATCAGAAAGCTGTTGCAAAGAGATATGCAAAAGAAGTTGGCAAGAATTACGAAGACTTAAACTTAATCGTTGTTCATATGGGTGGCGGTGTTTCAGTTGGTGCTCATAAGAATGGTAAAGTTGTTGACGTTGCTAATGCATTAGATGGTGATGGTCCTTTCTCACCTGAACGTTCAGGCGGACTTCCAACAGGTGCTTTAGTAAAAGCTTGCTTTAGTGGCAAATATACACAGGCAGAAGTTGGCAAGATGTTAAATGGTAACGGTGGTTTCAATGCTTATGTTGGTTCTAACGATATGAGAGATTTACTTAAAATGATCGAAGAAGGCGACAAAAAGGCTGAAGCTGTTGTTGATGCTTTCCATTATCAGTTATGTAAAGAAATCGGTGCCATGTCAGTAGTTCTTGGCGGAAAGGTTGACCAGATTATCTTAACAGGTGGTATTGCTTACAGTGCCAAGACACAGGCAGATATGAAGAATGCTGTTGAATGGATTGCCCCTGTAACTGTTTACCCTGGTGAAGATGAATTACTTGGGTGCTTTAAGAGTTATGAATGGTGAAGAAGAAGCAAAGGTATACTAATCTTATACTTATTGCAGGAGATTATTTATATGAATAAAAAAAGATTATACAAGTCATCAAGAAACAAGAAAATATGTGGTGTATGCGGTGGTATCGCTGAATACCTTAACATGGACCCAACTGTTATAAGATTAATTACAGCAATTATTGCCTTAGCATGGGGTTCTGGAATCATCTTATACATTATTATGGCTTTTGTAATGCCTTATGATAATGAAATAACATATTAACTTGTTTTATTGTTGCAGACATTGATTATAATATTTCTATAGCGTTGTGATTAGAATTGCAAAGCGATTCAATTAACGATTTATAGTTATAAAAAGGTGTTCAACTTATGGTTGGATGCCTTTTTTGTTTGTTATTTTTTCTAATGTACCCCGACATATTAAATTTTTTCTTTTTTCGGGGTACTTTTTCCTGTTATTCAATCTTTTGTTACTATTTTTGCTTATAATTTTTCCCCTAATGTACCCCGACATATTAATTTCTTCTTTTTTTGGGGGTACTTTTCCCCTGTTATTCAATCTTTTGTTACTATTTTTTTGCTTATAATTTTTCCCCTAATGTACCCCGACATATTAATTTCTTCTTTTTTTCGGGGTACTTTTTCCTGTTATTCAATTATTTTGTAACTTATTTTTCTTGTTTTTTACGTTAAACGTACCCAGAAATTTACACTTTTTCATATATTGGGGTATTTCGTTCTTTTTATAAAAACTTTATGTTGTATTTTATTGTTTTATTTTGCCAATTCCGTACCCCAAAATTTTCTATTTTTGTTATTTGGGGGTACATCACCACAACAAATACAATATTCAGGCTAGTTTGTGGTGTTTGTCTCTGCATTCTTATATTATATGTTACTTTTTTATTGTGTTTTCATCTGTAAAGCAACCACAACAATTGTTGTGATTGCTTTACTTTTTCCTCAAAAAAAAGCCTCCCACACCCTTCAGTATGAGAAGCTTTCTTAACTTCAATTCTTCCAAGACATAGTACATTTTAACTTATAACAAACCACAAACTTCCTTTATTATTTCAATGCATTATAATTCTCTGAATTTGCTTATTTCTTATAAGCCGCTGCCTTGTAATAATATTTCCTATATTACTTCTTGTAAGCCACTACCTTGTAATAATATTTCCTATATTACTTCTTGTAAGCCACTACCTTGTAGTAATATTTCTTATTACTCTTCTTTGCCTTGAATGTTGCTAATGACTTCTTAGTAATTGTCTTTACTTTCTTATACTTGCCGTTTTTCTTTTGTGCTTCTGTATACTTTGTATCCTGTTGCACCTTTTTACTTTCTTCCAGCTAAGTACTGTTCTGCCGGCTTTCTTCTTTGCTTTAACTTTCAACTTTTTAGCCTTTGGTGTTGCCTTTACTGTCTTTTGAATCAACAGTTTCGCCCTTTTCGTTTACTGCAACTACTTTATAATAATACTTCTTGCCTGTCTTAACCTTCTTGTCTGTGTATTTTAATGATGTTGTTGTTGCAATGTTTACGAATTTGCTGTTCTTTCCGACTTTACGATATACCTGATATTTTGTAGCATTGTCGGCTTTTTGTCCAAGTTAATTTAACTATATTGTAAGCTGTCTTTTGCTACTTTTACTGTTACAGGTGATAATTTCTTTGTATGTGTATCTCCTGAAACATCAATTGTAGGTGTATCGTCCTTTGTGTAATCATCAACATAGTAGAACTTTATTGTGTCTCCTGCTTTTACTTTATAATCAGCAATTCCTACGTTTGAGCCTTGCCGTTTACTGCGTACATCCAACCACTTCTTGGACCATTATCAAATTCACCAAGAGTTATTCCTGATGGTGTTTTGATTGCTGAAATGTAGTTAGTTGTTCCTTCTGATGAATAGCCGTTGTCTTTTAATGCTTTTGCAATTACATCTGATACTGTTGCACCGTTCTTTACTGTTACTGTAATATCATTAATCCAGTTAGTATATGATTTATGAGCATTTGTTCCATGAACATCATCACCTACTAAAAGTAAACTTAGTCTGATTACATTACCCTTGATAATATCAAGCTGTAATTCTGCTTCTTCCAATACATCAAAGTTAGTTACAAGAGATTTCTGTGTTGCAGTTAAGCTGTCATAAGCTGCTCTTGCTTCCTTAATTGCTGCTTCGCTATCCTTTGTAACCTTGCCAATTGAAGCGATTTTTTCTGTAACTTCTGCTGCTAACTGTTTGTTTTCTGTTTCAGCATCCATTGCAGGAATCTTTGTATCCATGTAATCATCAACATAGTAAAGAATTACTGCATCGTTTTCCTTAACTACATAATCTGCCATTCCAACACTTGAGCTTCTCCATTTACAGCATACATCCAACCACTGTTTGAACCATTATCATATGCTGCAAGTTTTGTACCTGTTGGTGTTGTAATTGCTGTAATATAGTTGTACTCAGCGTTTACTTCTGCTTCATAACCTTTTGCCTTTAAGCCCTTTGTTATTACATCTCCTGCTGTTGCATCTTTTCTAACTTTTACTGTAATGTTACTAATCCATCTTGTATAAGAAGTATGGATTTTGTTCCATGAACATCATCACCTACCAATGTAAACTTAGTTGAAACTGCATTGTCTTTTATATTTTCAAGCTGTGCTTCAGCCTGTACTAATACATCATAATTAGTTACTAATTCTTTCTGAGTATCTGTTAATGCGTCATAAGATGCTCTTGCTTCTTTAATAAGATTTTCGCTACTTTCTGTAACTTCTCCAATTTCAGAAATCTTCTTAATTACTGCATCTGCTGCCTTCTGATTATCAGCAGGATCCTCAACTGTTGGAACCTTAGCATTGCTCCAATCGTCAACATAATAAAGAATAATATTATCGTCTTTGCTAACCTTGTAACCGCTGCTTCCCACATTTGGACTCTTTCCATTTACAGCATACATCCAACCACTGCCTGAACCATTATCAAATGCCTTTAAGCTTACTCCTGATGGTGTTGTTACACCTGAAATATAACTTGTTGAGCCGATAATTGAATATCCATACTGCTTAAATGCTTTTACAATTACATCCGATGCTTTTGAACCACTCTTAACTGTAATTGTCGCATTAGCAATCCAAGTACAGTATGAAACATGTCCTGATGAACCATGAACGTCATCACCTACTAATGAGAACTTAGTTGTTACTGCTGTCCCCTTAATAATTTCAAGCTGTAATTCTGCTTCATCTAAAACATCATAGTTTGTTACAAAGTTTCTTCTGTGCTGAAGTTAAAGCATCATAAGCTGCTCTTGCTTCCTTAATTGCATCTTCACTTTCTTCTGTTACTGTGCCGATTGCTGCAATCTTTTTCTGTTACAAGTGAGGCATAATACTCATCTTCACCTTCATATTTAATCTTAACATTATTAAGATTCCAGTATCCACCCTTACCTTCTGTATAAAGCTTGTAAGATGTTAATGCCCAAACTGCCTGAATTGTAGCATACTGGTTTACTTTTCCACCTTTAAGATATACGAAAGCTCCATCATCTTCACTGTAATAGCTCATTAAAGCTGTTAATGTGTTCTTATATTTTGTACCAATTGTTGTTGTTACATCTTTGTTTAATGAAGTTAAAGCAAGTATAACCATTGCTGTTGTGTTTGCATTTCCATAATCATAATTTGCGTCAGCTTTTGATTCAATATAAGTTAATGCTTTTTCAATGATTTCTTTTGCTGCTTCATTATCCTGATATCTTCCAAGTGCCTGAAGAACCATTGCTGTTGTATCAACATCTGACGAACCCTTTGTCCAGCCGATACCACCGTCTTCATTCTGGAATTTCTTAAGTTCTGCAATAATCTTGTCTCTTGACCACTTAGCATCACTTGGAATTACTGTATTTCTTGCATCAAGTGCCAATAAAGCATATGCTAATTCATTTGCTCCGTCAGACAACTTTTCACTGTTGTAAATTAACTGTGCAATATTTACACCGTCTACATTTGTTATGTCTCTGTTTATAAGTGACAAAACAAGAGCTGCCTTTTTCCATGTCAGTAGGCTTTGTTCCTTCTACTGTCCAATTCTTGCTTGCCTCTACTACTGCATCATAGTATTTATTGGCTTCCTGAATTGTAATAGATTTTCCTGCTCTTGCAAGTGTATAAAGGTTCCATGCACCGTTAATGTCATAATTTTGGTTAACATTCTTTTCTGCATATGAAAGAAATCCTTTCAATCCCTTATTTGTAAGAGCTGTCAAATCAGGTGCTTCCTGTTCACTTGCTTCAACCTTTATTGTCAAAACAACAGGTTCTACATTATTTGTTTTATCAACGGGTGTTCCTGTAGCTGTAACTGTGCCTTCACTTAAGCCGTATACGTAATAATCTGTGCCTGGAAGCCAGTTATTATTATCAGGTGCACTTTCGTCCCTCTTCCACTGATAAGCTGTTTTTCTCTCAATTTTTGCAATTCCATCTGTAGAATATGTCCAATTAAGTTCCGGTTCAGTAACACTATAACCTTCTTCAGATTTTTCACCTGTGAAAGTTAAGTTAACTGCTGATTCTTCATTAGCCTTAATTGTAATTTCTTTTTCATCTGTTGTTACAGATGTTAAAGGATTTAAATATTTGTATGTTACATCTTTTGAACCTGAAACAACATTTTCAGTTCCATTTGGATCTGTGTCCTTAATAGTTGCTGTATATGTAACTGTTCCTGCCTTGTATGGTACATAACCAATAACCATACTTGGAACATATTCACCAATAGTTTTATCGCTGCTTCCAATTGTGTAATTAGCTGCATTAGTTGCGTTTGCCGGATCAACTATTACTGATGAATAATCAGGTACAAAATCCTGGCCGTTAGTGCTGTTAGCATTTCTGCCGTGAATTGTTACGCTGTCATTAATTGCAGGTGTAACTGATTTTACTGCCACGTATTCTGATGTTAATGTTACATCTGCCTTTAAGTCTGTGTTGTCGCTATAAATTGCAGTAATTTTTGAAGTCCCTGCTTTTTTAAAGCTAAAAACTGTTTGAACCCGGAATATTCTCAATAAAACTTTCATCATCAACTTTTAATGAAAATCTTCTTGGAGAAATTGCTACAAACTTGTTCTCATTTTTGTATTTAACTTCCATCTTTACAGTTTTTATTTCTGAACCCTTAACTGTAAATTCCCCGTTTGTAACATCCTGTCCGTCAATGTATGCTTTTATTTCTTCTACATCTTTGTTATATGCTTTAAGATTAAATGCAGCTACTACTTCTGAACTACCATCTTCCTTAGTTTCAGTTGCCTTAACAACTGCTGTTCCTGCTTTGTCAACTCTGATTACACCACCATCAGAACCAACCATAATAGCTCCACTAGGTTCTACACTTTCATATGACCATTCAATTGTGCTTGTTGAAGGTACTCCTTCTAAGCTTAATGAACCGGCAATATTAGAGCCGTCAACGTCGTTGCATGAAATTTCTAAATTTTGATTTTCTACTGTAACTACCGTGTTGTCAAACTTAGTAAACTTAACTGTGTATTTGTTTGCAGGTAAAGTACTTCCCGGATTGTAATCCTGGCTTTCACCAAAATATGGATAACCTGTATTTCCGTTTCTTCCCCAGCTTACACCGTTTTCGCCCTTATTTTCATTTAAAGCACTTACAAAAATCTAAAAGATTTCATATAATCCTTAGTTTCTGAATATGAATTAACAAGAGCTCTTTCAGGAATAACACTGTTGTCTAATGTTTCTAACCAATATGTATTAATTAACTGTCCTTCTCCTGCAGTATCGTTAGTTCCGTACTGATTAAAGAAAGCACCTGCCTTGCCTTCACTTACTGAATAGCTGTTAGATACAATACCTGCATCTGTTAATCTTCTGGCAAAACCGCAAGTTCCTGTTCCTGAAATATCTGTATAACAGTTAATAATTGCACCTGACATGTTGCTTCCAAGAGGTCCCTTATATCCCTGACCAACATTCATTGTTCCTGTAAAATAAACATTCTGAATTATACCATCTTCATTTACATTTGAAAAAATTCCATCTGAAATGTTTTCAATTTTAATAGAATGTCCTTTTCCATCAAGAACACCATTAAAGTTTTCCATGCTAAAATAAAAATCATCTTGTGTGTTTTTTTAACTGTAATATCATTGTCTAAAACATAATATTTTCCACTTGAAGCTTTAATCGCATTTAAATCTTTTAATGTTTTTATGTGCGTAATCTTACTGTCATCTGTTGGCAATGCTACAGGCTTAGTCGGTTTATTATTTTTCAAATTGCTAATTGCTGATAATAAATTATTTGTAGCTTTTGTAACCTGTGATTTTGTTGCATTGTCATCACTATTAACTTTAATTGCTTCTGCTAAAGCTTCCTGCAATGCATTCCATGACTTATCAGTATAGTCAGCCTTTGTTATCTTCTGAGCAACTTCAATCTGTGCTACTAACTGAGTTTTGTCAACAATATCAGATGGTACTGTTAAAACAGGCAATCCATTGTTGCTTCCATCAGTTGGTAATGACCATTCAAAGCCTGTGTCAGTAATGTCTGTGTTTAATTTTTCAATTGCATCAGAAGTTTTCAATTCGGCTTCTGTCATTATTCCACAGTTAACTTTTGTTGCACTTCCCATAGATACAGGTGAGAATCCTACCGTAAAATAGCAGTTAGAAATTGTAGACTGGGCTGATGAACTTGTATATGCTATTCCTCCCATAGAATAGTCACCAAAACTTCCTGCAAAATAGCAGTTTGAAATCGTAGAACCTGACATTGTTCCTACTAATCCACCTACTTCTCCCCAATCTGTTGTTGCTTTTATTTTTGCAGTTGAATAACTATTTACAATTGTACCTGAAACAGTGTTTGCCATACTTCCTGATTCATCAGGTAATGTAATTTCAGAAGTACTTGTTACTCCAAGGTTTTCGATTATTCCCTCAACCTTGTCTGCCAAATATGTATCTGCTAATGTGATTGTGTGACCTTTTCCGTCTAAAGTTCCTTTAATGTCTTTAATATACTGACCTGATTCTAAAGTAATATCATCAGTTAATGCATAAACATCTCCCTCTTCAATTACTTCAGGCAATTCTGATGCATCCTTGATTGTGTAAGGATCATCTGCAGTACCCTTTCCATTAACACCTACTGTTGGAATTGTATAAGGGTATGCATTCCAATCATCAATAAAGTATGCAGTTATTTTTTTTTCCCCATCTTTAAGAGTATACTGAGGCATAACTACATTGGGATCAGGATCTGCACCATTTATGGCAAACATCCAACTACATGCATCACCGTTAGAACCACTTCCAAGAACTGTTCCGTCAGGCTTTGTAATGCTGTTTAATCCATCCCAACTATTTTTTTCATAAAAGTAACACACCTTTCGGTGTAGTAATCTAACATTGAGACTAATCCAAATGAGGTTAGTCTTTCTTTGTTTATTGCAAAATTTATAACTCTGTGTTGACACACATAAGCTATTCGACTACCTGTATATGCCGTAATCCAAGCTGTATCCTTATCAACTCCAAGTTTCATCAGATTCTTTATACGATTCTGCGGTGTTTTCCATTGCTTCCAGATACACATTCGGAGTCTATATCTGATATGTTTATCCATATCTCTACAGAGAGTTTTCATACTACCTATCCTGAAATAGTTAATCCACCCTCTTATAAGCTGGTTGAGTTTCTCTACCTTATAGCTGTTGCTAACACCCCAACTACGACAAGTGAGTTCTTTCATCCTTTTCTTAAACTTCGCTACCGATTTTGTATGTGGTTTTGCCTTAAACTGATGTGCCCTTGAATCAAAGTAGAATCCGAATCCAAGGTATTTAATTCCACTTGGTCTGTCTACTTTACTCTTGGTCATGTTTACCTTGAGCCCTAGTTTCTCTTCGATGAATCTTGAGATATTTCTCATGACTCTGTTTGCAGACATCTCACTTCCGACCATAATAATACAGTCATCCGCATACCTTACAAAGTTAAGCCCTCGCTTTTCCATTTCCTTATCTAATTCATTCAACATGATGTTTGCCAATAATGGCGAGAGATTTCCCCTTGCGGAGTTCCTACAACAGAATCCTCATATTCATCATCAATCATAATTCCGCTGACAAGGTATTTCCTAATGATAGAGATAACATCCCCATCTTTGATAGTTCTGCCTATGATAGTCATGAGCTTATCATGATTTACTGTGTCAAAGAACTTTTCCAAGTCGATGTCTACAATCCACTCATTACCTTCATTCATCATGTCTAGTGCTGTTGGGATTGCCTGCTGTGCACATCTATTCGGTCTAAAACCATAACTGTGGTCATGGAACTGTTCCTCATAGATTGGTGTTAATACCTGTGCAATGGCTTGTTGTACAAATCTGTCTGTCACTGTTGGTACTCCCAGGTTTCTGACACCACCGTCAGGTTTTGGTATCTCCACTCTTCGTACCGGCTGAGGTTTGTATTTTCGTGTCCTCAACTGTTCCCTGATGTTTTCGCCGTTCTTTACAAGGTGTTCATTAAGTTCTGTGTACTTCATTCCATCCACTCCCTCTGCACCTTTATTTCGTACGACTTGCAGATATGCTCTATTGAGGTTATTACTAGATAATATCTGCTCCATTAGACTACTTGTGTCCATGCGTTCTTTCCTTTCCGTCTCGCTTGATTTGACCACCCTTTTCCCGATTGGTTACGGCAGATGTTGCCATTTCTGCAATACGAGACCTACTCAAACTTATTGATTGTTCGCCCCTTTGCTCCATCTCCATTACAGAGACTTCTTCACTACTATGGGCTCGGCTGACTTCTCACCGTTCGTTGTTACTAGGCTAATGGAACCTCTGTGAGATCTCCACGCTTAAGGTGCTCGCTCTTTCTCTCCATATATCCGCCACATTTACTCTGCTACTACAAAAGTGATAGTTATTAGATTTCGTTGTTTTTTGCCAACTTATCTCTCATAGCCTAGCCTTATATGTGATTTCTGTCCGTCGGACCGGAGATTTGCTTAAAGACCAGCATTCTGTAATCCAATGAATGCGATGAATAAACCGATACCTACTGATACTGCTTTCTTAAGATTAACTGGAATAGCATCAAAGATAGCTTCACGAACATTTGTTAATGAAAGTATTATAAAGATAATACCTTCAACAAATACTGCAAATAATGCTATCTGCCATGAATAACCCATTTCTCCACAAACTGTGTATGCAAAGTAAGCGTTAAGTCCAAGACCTGCTGATAAAGCAAATGGAAGATTAGCCATAAGAGCCATACACATTGTACCAATAAATGATGCAAGACATGTTGCAATAAGAATAGCTTCCGGATTCATACCTGAAGCGCTTAAGATGCTTGGGTTTACAGCAAGAATATATGCCATAGTCATAAATGTTGTAACACCCGCAACTACTTCTGTTTTTACGGAAGTGTTGTTCTCTTTGAGTTTAAATAATTTTTCTAACATTTTCCTCTTGTATAGTTTCCTATACTTTTCCTTTCTATAAAATATATTTGCTAGTGCAACCTTTATTATAGCAGAGCTTGAAACAATTTTCTACAAAAAAAATGTATGAAGAAAATGGAAAAAATTATACATATCTTATAAACACCGCAACTACTTAATCGGAATATCAAATATAGTTACAAGAATCAGACACACAGCGCCTATTCCCAATGAAATTTCCACCATATATCTTACATATTTAAGCTGTGAATAACAATTTACAAATTTTAAATATATTTAATTAAATTTCTTCCATTATTAAACCTTAAATATGTGTCAGGATGTTAATTTGTGGTAAAAAAAGTTAGTTACATATTTTCCAATCTGCATAGTAATTTGTTTATTCCTTGACTTTGACTAATTGTTTTTATTATTTTCATATGTTATGGATTATAATTTTTGTATTAATTATAATATTTTTTATATTTATGTGTTGTTGTATAATTACTATTATAATTACACTATATATTTTATAAGAATTTGGAGATTTAAAATGATTGATTTTGAAAAAACTAAGCTTATTCTTGCTTCAAACTCACCGAGACGAAGCGAGTTACTTAAACAGGCGGGATATGAGTTTGAAATTATAGCTTCAAATATGGATGAACAAACTTCTGAAGCTGAACCGGTACTTGTTGTTAAAGACCTATCTCTTCAAAAAAGCAACAAACGTATTTAACAGTATTATGAAAGTTGTTAACCTGTCTCTTGACGCATACGAGGGAGTTTCACTTATGATTATCGGTGCTGATACAATCGTTGCAAAAGACAACCAGATAATGGGCAAACCCAAAGATCATAACCAGGCATTTGATATGTTAAATCTGCTTCAAAATAACACCCATCAGGTATACACTGGAGTCAGCATTATTCTCTATGATTTTGAAACTAAAGAGAAAAAAAAGTTCACTCCTTCCACGATTGCACTGACGTTGAATTTTACCCGATGACTGACAGTGAAATCAATTCCTATATTGAAACAGGTGACTGCTATGACAAAGCCGGAAGTTACGGCATCCAAGGCTCTTTCGCCATACACGTTAAAGGGATCCACGGTGATTACAATAACGTTGTAGGACTACCTATTGCAAAGTTATATCATGAGTTGGAGAAAATGTAAGTAAAATAACATTATATAATTAACCTATCACTGGTTTTTCATTAAGTGATAGGTTAATTATCTTTTATGTTTGATTTATTTTATATTGGGTTTATGCATTTAATTTATTATACCAAGAAAGTTTTAATTATCTTTTCAACATTTCTTGTATCCAATGGGCAACTTTGTGATTCATATGTTTCAATAAGATTATCTCCAACTATAAAATTATTACTTAAATAGGAATTTTTCTTTTTTAATGCTTTAATTATGTAATCTTTATTATCCATCATCCCATAATGTTCCCAATAATACTCTTTCCTTGTTGCTACATTTAATACTTTAAAATCTGGTTTTACATACCCATATCCCTTTAGATAAAGTGGAACTTCATAACAATAAGGTATATTCATCATATTTAATTTATCTGCAATAATTTTCTCTGATTTCGATTTAACACTTTCGCCTTTTTTTCAGTCAAAATTTCTATATCTTCTCCTGCTTTTATGCTATACACATACTTACTTGCCTTTGCTATTATTTCCTCCTGCTTTTTATACCAATCACATATATATGCCATATCATCTTTGACATACATTTTAATCTTTTCTAACTTAGGTTCAGAAATCTTATTAACCACATCTAATACTGATTTTTCATTATATTTCTTAACAAATTTTTCTATTAATTTCCTTTGCTCACATATATTTTTAATACCTTCTCTGCATATTCTCTTTGAATTAATTCCGTAGCAAACTTATCTTCCGATTTTTAAGATATTGCCAATCTGTCTCGCTATCCTTCTTCCAAAAAAAATTGACAACAATTTTCTCCTCTTCTTTTTGCATAAATTTTGCCTTCCGGTAATTTTGTTAACTCTTTCAATGCATTCTTCTCAATTGCTGATAATTCATCTAACTTATCTTCAAGTTCTTTTCTAACGTAATCTTTTCCCCCATGCAATCCCCCCTATTTTTATAATTTTGTTTTTTTGCATTACATAACGCTATCATAAACATTGCCATTAATACCTTTCGATCAATTTATAACTACTAATTATAGCCAGTGTATGTAACATTTATCTTTTATGTAGCGTTTTTTATTTCTTATGTTGCGTTAATTATATTCTTATATGAGTAACATGTCAATTACTATTTTTATAATAATTCAATTCTTTCTTATTTGTACTATATAGATAACTTTTCGCCTGTATGGTACAAATTTCCACACGCGACTCATTCAATTTTTTCTTCATCTGTACCATATGAACAACTTTTCCTCTGTATGGTACAGATTTCCACACACGACTCATTCAATTTTTCTTCATCTGTACCATATGAACAACTTTTTCTCTGTATGGTACAGATTTTTTCCTCTGTATGGTACAGATTTCATTCAAATTCTTCTTCATCTGTACCATATGAATAACTTTTTCGCCTGTATGGTACAAATTTCCACACACGACTCATTCAATTCTTCTTCATCTGTACCATATGAACAACTTTTTCCTCTGTATGGTACAGATTTCCACATACGACTTATTCAATTCTTCTTCATCTGTACCATATGAATAACTTTCCCTCTGTATGGTACAGATTCTCACCTCACGACTTATTCACTTCTTCTTTATCTGTACCATGTGGATAACTTTTCGCTTATATGGTACAGATTCCCCCATCTAAGCACAAAATTTTCCACACTAACTCTCTCCTTCCACAAAACCATGTTCATATGGGGCAGATATTGAAAAGTTTGAATAGTAACAAGCTTAGAATCTACCACATATCCACAAAACTATATTCATATGGAGCAGATATTGAAAAATTCAATAGTAACAACCTTAGAATCCCCCACTAAACACAAAAAATCCCGCGTCTTTCGACGCGGGACTAATATAAACGATACCATAATCAGCTACGTCAAAGATTGGAGCATCTTCATCTTTGTTGATTGCGATGATGATGTCTGATTCTTCCATACCGGCTACGTGCTGGATAGCACCTGAAATACCGATTGCGAAGTATACGTTAGGACGAACTGTCTTACCTGTCTGTCCAACCTGTCTGTCTACTGGTAACCAACCGTTATCTGTAACAGCTCTTGAACATGAAACTTCTCCACCGAGAGCTTCTGCAAGATCTTCCAGAATCTTGAAGTTTTCTGCAGATCCAACACCACGACCACCGGATACTAAGATCTTAGCATCCATGATATCTACTGTTTCAGCAACTGACTTTAATTACTTCCTGAATTTCAACATATTTGCTGTTCTTTTTCTAATTTAGCGTCAAAGTTAACAACTTCTGCCTTTGCACCTGGCTTTGGATTCTGCCTTCTGCATAACACCGGTAGCCATCTGAGGTCTGTGGTCTGGGCAAGCGATTGTTGCGATTGTATTTCCACCAAAAGCTGGACGAGTCATTAATAACTGGTTATGTTTCTGTTCTTTATCCAGGAATAGCATTAACAGGAAAATCACCGATTTCTAGTAATGTACAGTCAGCAGTAAGACCTGTTGCAACTCTTGCAGATACACTAGGTCCTAAATCTCTACCGATTGCTGTTGCACCAACTAACATAATTTCAGGCTTGAATTCATTAATAACTGCTGTTAAAGCCTGAGCATATGGTTCAGTTCTATATGTTTCAAGTGCTGGATTATCTACAACGATAACTCTGTCAGCGCCATATTCAGCTAACTTATCTGTTAAATTTCCAACATTTGATCCAAGAAGCACTGCTGTAACCTGTGTTTCTAATGGTTTTGCGAGTCTTCCTGCTTCTCCAAGTAATTCTAAAGCAATACTGCTTATTTCATTATCTACCTGCTGAGCGAAGACAAATACGCCTTTATATTCTTCTAAATTAATATTCTGCATTCATTTAAATCTCCTCTCTATTAAATAATGTGTTTTGTTAATAACTTATCCATGATGTAATCAACTGCTTCATCAGGTGAATCAGGAGTAACCTTTTCTCCAGCACCCTTACGAACTTTGTCAGAAGCTTTAGCAATCTTTGTAGGTGAACCCTTTAATCCAAGGTCTCCATCTTCTACGTCAACAAGATTTGCTCTTCCCCAAGTTGTGATTTCAGCATCAAGTGCATCAAAGATTCCACCTGGTGTCATATAACGAGGATCATTTAATTCAGAAAGTGCTGTAATTAATACAGGCATTTTGGCTTTAAGCATATGATGTCTATCTTCATACTGACGTTTAACAATTACGCTGTCTCCGTCAACTTTAATACCTTCAGCATATGAAATTACAGGGATTCCAAGATGTTCAGCGATCTGTGGTCCAACCTGAGCTGTATCACCATCGATAGCCTGACGTCCTGTAATAATGATGTCGTAATCTTTAATATTTCTAATTGCACCAGCGATTGTAGTAGATGTAGCCCAAGTATCAGCACCACCTAAAACTCTATCTGTTACTAAGATTCCATTGTCAGCTCCCATAGCTATTGCTTCACGAAGAACGTCAGCAGCCTTTGGAAGACCCATTGTTACAACAGTAACTTCTGCGCCTGTCTGATCCTTGATTCTAAGAGCAGCCTCAAGACCTGCCTTATCATCCGGATTCATGATTGTGAGCATTGCAGCTCTATTTAATGTACCGTCCGGGTTGAATTTAACTCCACCCTTTGTATCAGGTACCTGTTTTACACAAAACAACTAACCTTCACTGTAAGTACCTCCCATTATTTGATGATGTTTCCTGCGATAACCATACGCTGAACTTCAGATGTTCCTTCATAGATTTCTGTAATCTTAGCATCTCGCATCATTCTTTCAACGTCATATTCTCTGATATAACCATAACCACCATGTAACTGAACAGCCTTAGTTGTAACTTCCATAGCAACTTCTGCTGCGCATAACTTAGCCTGTGCAGCTTCAAAAGAGTATGTCTTCTGTGTAGCCTTTAGCCATTGCTGCTTTGTAAACAAGCATCTTAGCAGCTTCTACCTTAAGTAGCCATATCTGCTAACTGGAACTGTGTATTCTGGAACTGAGCAATGGATCTGCCGAACTGCTTTCTTTCCTGAACATAAGTGATTGTTGTCTCAAGAGCGCCCTCTGCAAGACCAAGAGCCTGAGAAGCGATACCGATACGTCCTCCATCAAGTGTATGCATTGCGATACCGAAACCTTTACCCTGTTTTCCAAGTAACAGTTTTCTTTTGGGGAATACGGCAGTCTTCAAATATTAATTCGTATGTTGCTGAACCACGGATACCCATCTTGTTTTCTTTTTGTACCAAATGTAAATCCTGGTGTTCCTTTTTTCTACGAGGAATGCAGAAATCTCTTTCATCATTTCTTCCGCGTTTTTCAACAACACCTGTTACTGCGATTACGATATAAACATCTGCGTAACTTACCGTTTGTAATGAAGCACTTAGAACCGTTTAATACCCATTCATTTGTTGCTTCATCAAATACAGCCTTTTGTCTGCTGGCCCTGTGCATCTGTACCAGCACCTGGTTCTGTCAGACCAAAAGCTCCTAATTTTTACCAGATGCAAATCTGGGATATATTTTTCTTCTTCTGTTCTTCTGTACCAAAAGTCTGGATTGGATCGATACAAAGAGATGTATGTGCAGATACGATAACACCTGTTGTACCGCAAACCTTAGAAAGTTCTTCCACACACATGGTGTATGTCAATGGATCGCAACCCTGTCCACCATATTCTTTAGGAACTGGAATACCAAGGAAACCATATTTTGCCATCTTTTCAACTGTCTCAACAGGGAACTGTTCATTTTCATCTGTTTCCTGTGCAAGAGGTTTAACTTCATTTTCAGCAAATTCTCTAAAAAGAGATCTTGCCATTTCATGTTTTTTGCTTAAAGAAAAATCCATTTTTATTCCTCCTCCATATTTATTGTTTGCCCTCCGGATTACTGAGCATCAACTGGTGTTTTTTCTACGATCTGCGTTATAAACGTAGAATCCTTTACCTGATTTAACACCTAAGGTTTCCTCCACGAACCATCTTTTCGGATTAATGGACATGCACGATATTTGCTGTCTCCTGTTTCATTGTAAAGAACATCCATGATTGCAAGGCAGATATCTAAACCAACAAAATCACCTAAAGCTAAAGGTCCCATTGGATGGTTTGCACCAAGTTTCATAGCTGCATCAATACCAGCGATGTCTGAAACACCTTCCATCAGCATAAATTCCGATTGCTTCGTTGATCATAGGGATTAAGATTCTGTTAACTACGAATCCAGCACCTTCTTCAACCTGTACAGGTGTTTTACCGATTTCTTTTGAAATCTTTTGATTTTTCTACTGTTTCGTTTTGGTGTGTTGATACCAGCGATAACTTCAACTAATTTCATTCTGTCAGCAGGATTGAAGAAATGCATACCGATCATAGGACGATAAGACCATTTCACCAATTTCTGTGATTGAAAATGAATGATGTGTTTGAAGCAAAAGATACATTCAGGCTTACAAATATTATCTAATTCTTTGAATGTTGTTTTTTAACTTCCATATTTTCAATTGCTGCTTCTACGATCAGATCGCAGTCTGTACATAAGTCTTTTTAATACCTGGTGTGATGCTTTGCAAGAATACCATCAACCTGCTCCTGTGTCATTTTTCCTTTCTGTACAAGTCTTGCATAACCTTTTTTGCAATCTTGTCTTTTCCACCTTCAGCCCATTCCTGCTTGATGTCACATAATGCTACTGTGTATCCATCAACCTGAGCGAAATGCCTTAGCGATTCCCTGGCCCATTGTTCCGGCACCAATTACTCCTACCTTCATCTTTTTTCCTCCAAAAATACTTTTGCGAACTTGTCGCTTATTTATTCTGTAATGGATTAAACCATTACCTTAAATATGTGTGAAGAAATTCTTCCACAGTTAAAACCGGAAAATCCGGTATTTAAAACAATATTAGCTTGCCAAAGCACAATTACAAACTATTAGCAGTTCTTAAATGGAACAACTTTAAGTTTCTTTTTCTTTATCTTTCTCAAGGAAGTTGCCCATTCCTGCTTTCTGGTCTTCTGTTTCGAAGCAGCTTCCGAATAATTTTTTTCTTCGATAACGATAGCATCATCCATAACTGCATCAAGTCCATCATTAATTGCCTTCTTGCAAGCTCTAACAGCGATAGGTGCATTCTTTGCAATGCCTGCTGCCATCTTCTTTGCTGCCGGCATCAGTTCTTCCTGTGGATATACGGCATTCACAAGTCCGATTCTGTAAGCTTCTTCAGCTTTAATATTTCTTGCTGTATAGATCATCTGTTTAGCCATTCCAACACCAACGATTCTTGCAAGTCTCTGTGTTCCACCAAAACCTGGTGTAATTCCAAGACCTGTTTCAGGCTGTCCAAAATAGCGTTTTCTGAACAAATTCTAATATCACAACTCATTGAAATTTCGCATCCACCACCTAAAGCGAATCCATTGACTGCTGCGATAACTGGAATAGGGAATGTTTCGATCTTGCGGAATACATCGTTTCCTGTCTTACCGAAAGCTTCTCCTTCTGCTTTTGTTAAGTGTTGACATTTCTCCGATATCAGCACCTGCAACAAAAGATTTATCTCCAGCACCTGTTAAAATAACGGCTCTTGTTGCATCTAAGTCGATCGCATCAAAAGTTGCTTCGATTAATTTTTAAACCTTCACTGTTTAATGCGTTTAATGCCTTTGGACGATTGATTGTTACAATTCCTACAAAACTTCCTGTTCATATGTAATGAATTCCATTGTTTTTTTCTCCTTAATAAAAATACTTTTTAAGTATTGAATTATCTATAATTAATTAGTCACTCCAGCCCTTTATATTTAAAATTACTAGTTGATTGCAACCCATTCCACCACCGATTTGCAAGACCTTCTTAGCATCTCTTTCTCCATCTCATGAAGAAGTGTAACAAGGATACGGCATCCTGAAGCTCCAACCGGATGTCCAAGTGCGATAGCACCACCGTTTGACGTTTACTTTCTCAACGTCGATTCCAAGATCTTTACCAACTGCTACAGACTGTGCAGCGAATGCTTCATTTGCCTCGATGATATCCATATCTTCAATTTAAGACCTGTCTTAGCCATAACCTTCTTTGTTGATGCAACAGGTCCGATACCCATGATTGAAGGATCAACACCACCAAGTGCACCGGCTACCCATGTAGCCATTGGCTTAACACCAAGTTCCTTAGCCTTCTCTTCGCTCATTACAACGATTGCAGCAGCACCATCATTGATACCTGAAGCGTTACCTGCTGTAACAAATCCGTTAGGATTGATAGTTCTGAGTCTTGCAAGTGTCTCTGGAGTTGTTCCAGGTCTTGGGCCCTCATCCTTAGCGAATACAACTGTTTCTTTTTCTTCTTCTTGATCTCTACAGGAACGATCTCAGCGTCAAATGCACCAGATTCCTGAGCTGCAACTGCCTTAGCCTGGCTGTTAGCTGCAAATACATCAAGCTCTTCACGAGTAAGTCCCCACTGCTCACAGATATTGTCAGCTGTCTTGATCATGTGGTAATCATTGAATGCATCCCAAAGAGCATCATTTACCATTGTATCTACTAACTTGCCATCATTCATTCTGTAACCGTAACGACCCTGCATTACTGCATATGGAGCCATTGACATGTTTTCCATACCACCTGCAACAACGATATCAGCATCTCCTGCTTCAATCATCTGTGCAGCCATGTTTACACAGTTAAGACCTGAACCACATACAACGTTTACTGTAACTGCTGTTGTCTCAACCGGAAGACCAGCCTTGATTGAAGCCTGACGGGCAACGTTCTGTCCGAGACCAGCCTGGATTACACAGCCCATGTATACATGGTCTACCTTGTCAGCTGGAACTCCAGCTCTCTTTAAAGCTTCCTTGATTACGATCCAAGAATAATTGTCAAAATAAGCGTTACTAAAACTGCCTTCCAATAGTTCCCGAAAAAAAATCTTTTTAGCATTTGCTTTTAAATCTGCTCTATTCCACATACTCTATCCTATCTTTAATTATTTAATTTCGTAAATCCATCCTTCAGGAGCTTCAATTCTACCCATCTGAATTCCTGTTAATGTATCGTAAAGTTTCTTTGTTATAGGTCCCATTTCTTCCATTCCACTTGGGAAGCAAATTTCTTTTGCCATGGTCATTAATCTTGCCTACAGGAGAAATAACTGCTGCTGTACCGCAAAGACCACACTCAGCGAAATCCTTAACTTCATCAAAGAGAACTTCTCTTTCTTCAACTTCAAGTCCTAAATAATGTTCTGCAACATACATTAATGAACGTCTTGTAATTGATGGAAGAATGCTGTTTGACTTAGGTGTAACTACTGTATTATCTTTTGTAACAAAAATAAAGTTAGCTCCACCTGTCTCTTCTACCTTTGTTCTTGTTGCAGGATCTAAGATACATATTCTCAGCATATCCTTCTGCATGTGCTGTTACAATAGCATGTAAGCTCATTGCATAGTTAAGTCCAGCCTTGATATGTCCTGTTCCGTGTGGTGCTGCTCTATCAAAATCAAACTTTGATAGTAATAGGCTTAGCACCGCCCTTGAAGTAAGGACCAACTGGAGTTGTAAGTACTCTGAACTGATATTCATCAGCAGGCTTAACTCCGATAACTGATGAACTACCAAAACATATAAGGACGGACATAAAGTGTAGCACCTGAACCAAAAGGTGGTACCCATGCTGCATTAGCTTTTTACTGTTTCTTCAATTGCCTTTACAAATCTATCCTGGGGGAAACTGGCATTTCAAGTCTCTTACTGAATCTTTCATTCTCTTTGCATTTAAGTCAGGACGGAACACAACAATACGACCATCCTCTGTTGTATATGCCTTAAGACCTTCAAAACATGTCTGTGCATCTGCACATTCACTGATAACAACTGTTGCATCGTCAGTTAACTGACCGTCATCCCATTTACCATCTTTAAAGTTAGACACAAATCTCTTATCTGTCTGAACATAACCAAAACCTATATTGGCCCAATCAATATTTTTCTTGTCCATAATTCTATCCTCCGTGTGATATTTTTTTTTAGCCAGCATATCGAATAATAGGCTTTTCGTCCTTCACTCGGTCGCTTTCTCTAATATACTACTATTCTTCCAGCTTCGCAAGTACTCCGCTGTCATTAAGAACCTTAAGTGTATTTTTATATTCGCTGTAAAAATATTTACACTTATCTCTGTTCCATTTCTATAATTATAGTTTTCTCCACTATCAGTATAGTTAAGATCTATACTATAATCATATTCGTCTTTTTTATCTTTTTCACATTATTAAGGTCTTTAATAAGTGCCGCTATCAGTTTT
>VOFC01007151.1_pt1 | contig 46875 bp, 65 predicted proteins | sample 5384161 | NCBI WGS metagenome assembly VOFC01 (sample SAMN12384722, study PRJNA508395) | human gut metagenome | isolation source: healthy gut B | host: Homo sapiens | reverse complement strand
TAATAGAGCGATATGAGGTGAAAAGATGGAAGGAAGATTGTTTTGTGATGTGGTTGAAATTGGAAAAAGATTTGCCACTATTGTTAATGGCAAAGTGATTGATGATATATATGTACAAAAGAGTGTAGAGAATGCCTTTATTAGTTGTGGTGATGAACTAAGTCAGTTTGAGCGTGAAAAGGAAGATTCTTTCGGAGAAAAATTAAAGCTTCTCTTTTCAGAAGAAAATTTAAAGACTTTGTATAAAAGGACTAAAAGAGAAAATGGGGTATGAGTATACATCGTATCTTAGAAACAAGCTTACAGAATTATGTAATCAATATAATTTTAAAGCCCAACACTTTATTGAGCAATTTATCAGGATGTTTGAAGACTGTATTTATCAATATGATCGGAGTCTATATCATGAAATATACGAAGAAAATCAATTTTTTTCTTTAACAGAGCTCATGATGGAGGGAAATAGCATAATGCTCAGCTTGCAAACCGATGTTGCAGACTTGAAAAAAGTCTATTCTGGAAAATGAAGAAGGCATAAATGTAGAAGATGCACAAGATAAATCTGTAGAAGATGAAACTCCTTTCATAAGAAAAAAAAGTGGAATGGAAGATAACATATCCGAAGTTGCATTCTATGTTAAATGGGTTTAAAAATAAGCAACAGGATATTGCTTATCTGACAAATTTATGGAAAAAAAACGTGAAAATGCTCCGTTGTGGTATATTTTCCCAAGAGAGAAGAGATATCAGCTTTGCATATATACAGGGAATCTTATTTATTGAGCAGAGCAGATGATTTACCATATGAGGAGCAATTGCAGTTTGCTTATGAAATTGTGTGGCGTATGGAAAAGGGATTTATTGCATATTCCATCATTTTATTACAAGCTGTAGAACGAGTATGGGGAGAAATAAAGCCTGATGCAGATCCTCAGCAGGATGATAATAACAGGAGCGAATGGTTTTTTATAGGGCAATCTCTGCTCAGAGAGTACAGAAGATTTAAAGACTGATAAATGGCAGAGTACATATAATATTCTAAAGCCTTATGATAATGGAGAGCTGAAACTTGAAAAAGGCAAAAATGCTGTTTATGCAAATGCGGATTACAGAGACCAGAGACTTTTTGCAATCGTTCGATAACACAGGGCTTAATTATGGTGCAAGATTACAAATTGCTGGTTTAAAGGCAGAGTGTGGTCTTTTTGAAAAGGCAAAGACAGATCTAATCCGATTAGAACGGGATTTGCAAATGGAAATATCCGGTTGTGAAACAAAGGACGATATAGAACTTTGTAAGCTGGAGTATAGCCCTATTTTATATGCTGTATATTATATGTTGTCCTTTATTATACAGGCAATGCATCCGTTTGAAAGGAATGAAGAATTAAAGACAATATGGGAAAAGGAAGAAGAATACAAGCAATACTTCGATTTTGATATAGAAAAGACGAAATTTATACAGGATCTCTATAAAAAGGGAATAAGGAAAGAAAAAGATGTCCCATTTCCATTACATAAAGAAGTTCGAACAATGACTATAGGAACAAATTCATTTATCGAAGCGTATGATTTTTTGCGCCTTGTTGATCGGATGGGATTTCCACTACATATGGGTTATACAAGATTACTGGAAGATGATGAATCAGATTTTGTCCAATGTTTAATGGATCATTTTAATTATCTTGGATGGTTCATGCTACTTCGGTTTGGCAGTCAGAAAACAATAGAAAAAATGCTGACCAGAAAACTACTGTTGAAAATAGATGCGAGAGAAGTATTTTCATATGTATATGATGCGGTAATAAAAAATATAGAATTTGTACAAACTGGGCAGAGGCAAGAGAATGAAAATGCGTATGGACATGTTATTTTAAATGGACTTGAGATAGTAAAAAAGACTTGCATCTATTGTAGGGATATCTGAACAAAAGAAAATATTGGCACTTTTGTGTAGATTAGTAGAGAATAATATACCAAGAGAATATGGTACGCTCAGAAAATGGACGGTGCAGGTAATGCATGTGGTAGATGACAGAGCAAAGGCTGCAATGTTGAATGACCTTTTGAGAATTTCCGTAAGAAAAGAGCCTGAGGATCAAATCGAGAAAATAACAGATCCGTTCGATGTCTTATATACTCATGAATTATCAGAGGGTTTATACCAGCAGGCGGATATTGATGCAGACAGTATTGATTTTATGCTGGATGAAATAGAAAAAAGAAAACAAAGAAAAAAAAAGAGTTTATTTTTTCCAGATTGGGACAGCTCTATGAGTGGCACCTACTTTCCTGTGAGCAGGAAGAACGGATGTCGCAGCTCTTATGGAAAGATGTGAAGGAGGATGAAGTTCCATATTTTGGGGAGTATTATTCATTTGTTATTCTAGGTTGGCCATGTCCGCAGAATATAGATCCAGTTGAGCGGATCAAGAAAAAATTATTGGATGAACGTAATTTTATAAATTTAAGAGAAAAGGAATTGTCTTTTATTACGTTGGGCAGTGATCCATATTTGCGAGATATTATTAAGCTAAATGAAAATACGCCGGATTTCTGGGACATGCAGCAGATAGAAAATTTTATTACAGAGTTTATTATGTACTGGAAAGTTTTGAAGGAAAATAAAGAAAAATTCCAAGACTTTGATATCCATAAAGATGAGTTTATTTCAAGAACAAGAAATTTGATCAAGGTAATTGCATCATTTGGAAGTGAAAAACTTCAAGATATTAATACGCATTTGCAGGAAAGATTAAAAGATATGATGCAGGAAATTGCAACGTATGAAATTGCGGAGTTAGAGCTTGAGGTACAGATGGCAGATATGGAACAGATACAACCTGTGGTGAAGAAAATATTGAAGGCGCTGAAATCAGCGGATGCTAAAATGGTGCTCTCAGGATTAGAAGCAACAGAATATTTACTGACAAGACAAGGTAATAATGATGAAACAATAGAATTATGGAACTGTTTGATTGATCTTTGCCGATATAGGAAAGAACCTGGATTGGAGGGAACCTTGATCACACTTCATAATCTTTTATATAGAAATTGTAAAGAACTATCGGAAGATGTCATTTTATCTTTAAATGATGCACTGAATGAGCTGATTCAGCAAACTGATTATGAGAACTATATAAATAAAACAGAAAGGGAATTACGCTGCGCAGTGGAGTTGAGGGAAGGTTGTGCAAATCTGGCATATCAGCTATATCTGTATGAAAAGAGAAAGCAGATAGAACTTTCATCGGCTGTATTAAATTGGAAAGAAATATGTCGGGGCAAAAAGTCACTGCACGAGTTTTCAGAGGTGAGACGTTGTTGGCTGGACGTGTAGTAATGCAGGGATCGAACATTATTTGGTACCGATGAAATTCCTTTTCAAGGTTTGCATAAAAAGCTACTTTCTGTTATAATATAATGATACAATTTTTAAACAACAGGTATGGGAGAAGCATATGGAAGAATCAAGAATCAAAAGAATCAACGAGCTTTATCATAAATCGCAGGCAGAAGGGCTGACAGAGGATGAAAAAAGAAGGAACAGGCGCTGCTCAGACAGGAATATGTCGCAAGTATCAGAAAGAATCTGCGCAGCCAGCTGAATAACATTGATATGGTCAATGAAGATGGTACGATAGAAAACCTAGGCGAGAAATATGGAAACGAAGAAGCAAATTAGACGGGAAATTCTCTCAATAAGAGATGCCCTTTCGAAAGAGGAAAGAAAGAAAAAAAGTGATAGAATCAAGAAGCAGCTTGCAGAGCTTCCGGTCTTTGAACAGGCGGATCAGCTTCTGATCTATGCCGGTTATGGCTCCGAGGTGGAAACAGATGCGATCATGGAGCTGGCATTTCGAAAAAGAAAGCTGGTGTTCTGCCCGAGAGTGGAAGGAAAGAAAATGCAGTTTTACCAGATTACGGATCTTTCACAGCTCGTGAGCGGATACCGCAGCATCAGGGAACCACAGCCCCAGCGGTCGTGGCAGCAGAAACCGGGGGATCTTGTCATCATGCCCGGAACGGTGTTTGACAAAGAGGGAAACAGGATTGGATACGGCGGCGGTTTTTATGACAGATTTCTGGAGGCACATCCGCAGGTTTCTACAGCGGCGCTCGCATATGAACTGCAGCTTGTGGAACCGGGACGGATCGAGACGGAAAAACGGATCAAAAGCCCGCATGCATTATAACGGAAAAGGCAATCTATCAGATAGAAAATAAATGATACACACAGGAAGGGAAGGATAGAATATGGCAGAAAAATATGATCTGATACAGATGGGTGAACAGGCATTAACAGCAAAGTATGAGGCGTCATTATTGACAACAGAGCAGAAAAACACGGTTTTGACTGAAATCGCACAGAACTTACGGAAAGAATGTGGCAGCATTCTGACCGCAAATGCAGAGGATGTCCGAGAAGGAATCCAGGGCAGGCATGAGCCAGGGACTGCTTGACAGATTAAAACTGACAGAGGAACGGATCAGCCAGATCGCAGAAGGGCTTGTACAGATCACAAAATTACCGGATCCTGTCGGTAACGTACTGGAAAAATTCACCAGACCAAACGGACTTTTGATATCGAAAGTCAGTGTGCCGATGGGCGTGATCGGTATTATTTACGAGTCCAGACCAAATGTGACTGCGGATGCGTTCGGACTTTGCTTTAAAGCAGGCAATGTTGTTATTTTAAAAAGGCGGTTCCGATGCACTGCATTCCAATATTGCCATAACAAATGTAAGCCGGGAAACACTGGAGAAAAAACCGGCTTAACCCGACATGATCCAGCTGATCACGGCAACAGACAGGGCAGTGACAGCAGAATTTATGAAGATGAAAGGATATGTGGATGTCCTGATTCCACGTGGTGGTGCGGGACTGATCAAAGCGGTTGTAGAGAATGCAACGGTTCCGGTCATCGAAACAGGAACCGGAAATTGCCATATTTATATTGATAAAGATGCGGATATTGAGAAAGCCGTGAAGATCATCGTCAATGCAAAGACACAGCGTATCGGTGTCTGCAATGCCTGTGAGTCGCTTGTGATCCACAGAGATATCCGGGAAAAGCTTCTGCCGCCGCTTGCAAAGGCTCTGCAGGAAAAAATGTGGAAATGCGTGCGGATGATGGCATCAGGGAAATCATGCCAGATCTGAAAGCAGCGACACCGGAAGACTATGGAACAGAGTATTTAAGTCTGATCGTTTCTATGAAAACAGTAGACAGCGTAGATGAGGCAATTGAACATATCAACCGCTATAATACAGGCCATTCTGAAAGCATCATTACAGAAAACAAGGAAGCAGCGGAAAAATTCCTGAAGGGAGTGGATGCTGCCTGCGTATATGTCAATGCGAGCACGCGTTTTACGGACGGTTTTGAATTCGGATTTGGTGCGGAGATCGGAATCAGCACCCAGAAGCTGCATGCGAGAGGCCCGATGGGATTGCGTGAACTGACCTCTTATAAATATACGATCATCGGAAACGGACAGATCCGGGAATAAATAAAGGATTGGATAAACGGCGAAGCGGTTAAAATAACGAAATGCGGAAAAGGATTATATTACATGATACAAAAAGAAGTACTGGAAGAAAAAATGGAAGATTACAGACAGGCAGGTGCTGCGCCGCAGTCTGAGCCTGAAAGGCAATATTATTTTATGGCACGCGCCAGGGAACTGGTAGCAGATATGGAAGAAAAGCTTGGCAGAAAGCCCACGTGCTGTGTGGTTACCTTTGGCTGTCAGATGAATGCCAGAGATTCGGAAAAACTGCTCGGCATTTTGACAGAAGTGGGATTTGCTGATAACGGCGAAGATGAAAAGTCTGATTTTGTGATCTTCAATACGTGCACGGTACGTGATAATGCGGATCAGAGAGTGTACGGCAGACTGGGGATCTTAAACGGCTATAAAAAGAAAAATCCGGCAATGAAGATCGGGCTTTGCGGCTGTATGATGCAGGAACAGGGCGTTGTGGAAAAGCTCCAAAAGAGTTATCGATTTGTCAACCTGATCTTCGGAACACACAATATCTTTAAGTTTGCGGAGCTGCTTGTCACAATGCTCGAATCCGATGACATGATCATCGATATCTGGAAAGACACCAATGAAATCGTGGAAGATCTGCCGATCGTCCGCAAGTATAAATTCAAATCAGGTACGAACATTATGTTTGGCTGTAATAATTTCTGCAGCTATTGTATCGTGCCATATGTCAGAGGGCGGGAAAGAAGCAGAGAGCCGAAGGATATCATCCGCGAAATTGAAATGCTGGTAAAGGATGGTGTCATCGAGATCATGCTGCTGGGACAGAATGTCAATTCCTATGGCAAAAATCTGGAACATCCGGTCAGTTTTGCACAGCTTCTGACAGAAGTGGAAAAGATCGAAGGACTGGAGCGGATCCGTTTCATGACATCCCATCCGAAGGATCTGTCAGATGAGCTGATCGAGGTCATGAAGCATTCCAAAAAGATCTGCCGACATCTGCATCTGCCGCTGCAGTCAGGTTCGACAAGGATACTGAAAGAAATGAACCGGCGTTATACAAAGGAGCAGTATGTGGATCTGGCACTGAAGATCCGGCGGGAGATCCCGGATATTGCGATCACGACAGATATTATTGTGGGCTTCCCGGGAGAAACAAAGGAAGATGTAGAGGAAACGATCGATGTGATCAAAAAGGTGCAGTTTGAAAATGCTTTTACCTTTATTTATTCCAAGCGCACAGGAACGCCTGCTGCAGCCATGGAAAATCAGGTACCGGAAGCTGAAGTGAAGGAGAACTTCAACCAAGTACTGAAAACTGTGCAGGATACCGCCAGAAGCAGAGTCGGTAATCTGCTCGGTCAGACAGTCACGGTTCTGGTGGAAGAGAAAATGAGCAGGATGACAGCCTGGTAACAGGACGTATGTCCAACAATACGATCGTTCATTTCGGGCGGAGAGGATCTGATCGGAACGCTTGCAGAAGTACATCTGGATGAATGTCACGGATTTTACTATACAGGAACTGTAGAAAATAAGCGGTAACATAGTGTATGATCCCGTGTTGCGAAAATAATGCAGGATGATTGACCCAAATAGGATGAGAAGTTACCGGAGAATCAGACGGTATGACGAAAGAGGCAGAAGATGGCAGATTTAACACCGATGATGCAACAGTATATGGCGACAAAGGAACAGTATAAGGACTGCATTTTGTTTTACCGGCTGGGCGATTTTTATGAAATGTTTTTGACGATGCGCTTGTGGCATCGAAAGAGCTGGAGATCACGCTGACCGGTAAAAACTGCGGGCAGGAAGAACGTGCTCCTATGTGCGGGATTCCGTATCATGCAGCGGATTCCTATCTGACCAAACTGGTCAACAAAGGCTATAAGGTGGCGATCTGCGCAGGTGGAGGATCGAAGCTTGCCAAGGGCATTGTCAAAAGGGAAGTGATCCGTATTGTAACACCGGGCACAAACCTCAATATGATGTCATTGGAAGAAAGCCGGAACAATTATCTGATGTGCATTGCTTATATGGAGGATAAGATCGGGATTGCGGTCGTGGATGCTCTGACCGGTGATTTTTATGTGACAGAGGTTTCCGATACAAAGAAGCTGAATGATGAGATCGTGAAGTTTTCTCCGTCGGAAATCATCTGTAACGATAATTTTTTAGTCAGTGGTTACAGTATAGACGATCTGCGGGAACGCCTCGGCATTTCGATCAATAAGATCGATGCATGGCATTTTGAAGAAGACAGCTGCCAGAAGCTTTTTGTGCAAACATTTTAAGGTCAATACACTGACAGCACTCGGTGTGGATGATTTTATGGCAGGACAGATCGCTGCAGGTGCTGTGCTTGCCTATTTATATGAGACGCAGAAAAACAGTCTGTCCAATATTACACACCTCAATCCATACATTGCCAGCAAATATATGCTGCTGGACAGTGCCACAAGAAGGAATCTGGAGCTGACGGAAACGCTCCGTGAAAAGCAGAAAAAGGTTCCCTGTTATGGGTGCTGGATAAGACTAAAACAGCAATGGGCGCAAGACTGCTCCGTACTTATCTGGAACAGCCGTTGATCGAGCAGGCGGATATCGTGCTCCGTCAGGAAGCAGTCGGAGATCTGCTCGCACATCCGATGTCCAGAGAAGAACTCAGGGAATATTTAAGCCCGATCTATGATCTGGAAAGACTGCTTGGAAAGATCAGTTATAAGACTGCTAATCCGAGAGATCTGATCGCATTCCGCAATTCATTGCAGATGCTGCCACCAATCAAAACGGTTCTGGCAGAATTTGAAACGCCTCTTTTACAGAAGCTGCAGGAGCAGATCGATGATCTGACCGATCTGTACGGACTGATCGATGCGGCGATCGTAGAGGAACCGCCGCTTTCTTCCAAAGAAGGCGGTATTATCAAAGAAGGCTTTTCAGAAGATGCGGATACTTTGCGAAGAGCCAAAACGGACGGTAAGAAATGGCTTGCCGAGCTGGAAAACACAGAGCGTGAAAGAACCGGGATCAAAAATCTGAGGATCAAATATAACAAAGTATTTGGTTATTACCTTGAGGTAACCAATTCCTTCAAGGATCAGGTACCGGATGACTATATCCGAAAACAGACACTGACTAATGCAGAGCGTTACACGATGCCAAAGCTGAAGGAAATGGAAGATACCATTTTGAATGCAGAGGACAAGTTGTATTCACTTGAATATGAGCTGTTCTGTCAGGTCAGGGACGCGCTGGGAGACAACATGCAGAGAGTCCAGCAGACAGCCAAGGCTATTGCCGGGCTGGATGTATTTGCGTCCCTTGCTTATGTGGCAGAGCGAAATCATTACGTGAAGCCGAAGATCACGACAAAGGGCGTGATCGATATCAAAGAAGGCCGTCATCCGGTTGTGGAGTGCATGATCAAAAAATGATATGTTTATTGCCAACGATACCTATCTGGACAGCGGTAAAAACCTGATCTCCATTATCACAGGTCCGAATATGGCAGGAAAATCCACCTATATGCGGCAGACAGCATTGATCGTCCTGCTGGCACAGATCGGAAGCTTTGTACCGGCAAAAAGTGCACAGATCGGTATTGTGGACCGTATCTTTACAAGAGTCGGTGCTTCGGATGATCTGGCAAGCGGACAGTCCACTTTTATGGTGGAAATGAATGAAGTAGCCAATATTCTGCGGAATGCGACGGCGAACAGCCTGCTGATCTTAGATGAGATTGGCCGGGGAACTTCCACCTTTGATGGTCTGTCAATCGCATGGGCTGTGGTTGAGCATATCAGCAATAAAAAGCTGCTCGGAGCAAAAACCTTATTTGCAACGCATTATCATGAACTGACCGAGCTGGAAGGCAAGATGAACAATGTCAACAATTACTGTATTGCTGTCAAGGAAAAAAGGTGATGATATCGTTTTTTACGGAAGATCGTAAAGGGCGGAGCGGACAAGAGCTACGGTATTCAGGTGGCAAAGCTTGCGGGCGTTCCGGATCTTGTCATTGACAGGGCGAAAGAAATCGCACAGCAGCTTTCCGATAATGATATTACAGAAAAGGTACAGTGTATCCAGACTGATAAAAAGTCGGAAAAGCAGAAAAGTAAAACATTACGATCAGGTGGATCTGGCACAGATCTCACTTTTTGACACGACGAAGGATGAGGATGTGATCAAGGAGCTTTCCCAAATCGACATTTCGAATCTGACACCGCTGGATGCTTTAAATACCCTTTATAAACTGCAAAACATGTTAAAGAACAGATGGAGTAGCACAAATGAATGAAATACATGTACTGGATAATCATACAGTAGATAAAATCGCGGCAGGAGAAGTTGTGGAACGCCCGTTTTCCATTGTGAAAGAGCTTGTGGAAAATGCGATCGATGCAGGAGCCGGGCATGTGACGGTGGAGATCAAGGACGGCGGTATCAGCATGATCCGTGTCACAGATGACGGAAGCGGAATCGATAAGTCGCAGCTTACCAAGGCATTTTTAAGACATGCCACAAGTAAGATCAAGGAAGCGGAGGATCTTTCCCATATCAGCAGTCTGGGCTTCCGCGGAGAGGCACTTTCCAGTATTGCCGCAGTCTGTCAGGTAGAGCTGATCACAAAGACGGAGGAAGAGCTGACCGGGCAGCATTTTACGATAAACGGCGGAGAAGCGGGTGAGCTTGAAGAGATCGGTGCACCGAAGGGAACGACGGTGATCGCCCGCAATATTTTTTACAATACACCGGTCAGAAAAAAATTTTTAAAGACTGCAATGACAGAAGGCAACTATATTGCGGATTTTATGCAGCATATTGCGCTGTCTGCTCCGCAGATCGCATTTCAGTATATAGCAAACGGGCAGACGAAGTTTTTTACTTCCGGTAACGGAGACAGCAGAGAGGTGATCTACCGGATCTACGGAAAAGAAACGGCAAACCAGCTTCTTCCGATCTCTGCACAGATGGATGGCATTTCGGTAAAAGGATTTCTGGGAAAACCGATCCTGTGCAGGGCAAACAGAGCGTTTGAAACGATCTTTGTGAACGGAAGGTATATCAAGAGCTCTCTGGTATGCTCCGCAGTGGAAGAAGGCTACCGCACTTTTCTGATGCAGCATAAATATCCGTTTGTTGTCTTATATCTGACGATCGATCCGGAAAAGATCGATGTCAATGTGCATCCGACCAAAATGGATATCCGGATCAATGAACCGCAGACCTTTTTCCGGTTTCTGCAGGAATCTGTTGCAGCGGCGATAAACGGCAGATCCCTTGTCACATCCATGGATGCAAAGATCGAAAAGGAAGAGGATAAGAAAGCGGAAAAGCAGTTGACCAGAGAGATTCCGCAGCCGTTTGAAGCAGGCAGAAGATCGCAGTCGCAGGTGAGAGAAACTTCTTCTTACGGACAGTCCTATGGGCAGATCGTGCAGAAAGCACTGCAGAAGGTAGATGAGGAACTGGCGCAGCCTGCGCAGTCGGGCGTGCGGGAAGAAAAGACCGGATATACAACATCCGGCTCAGATGTTCGGCGGTCATTAACACCGGAGAAAAAACAGGTTGAAACTGCTGCAGCAAGGATCATTGGTACAAGGGCGGAATATACGGAAGAAGTACCGAAAAGCCCGATCATCAAAAAGGAGCAGGCGATCATTGTTGAAAAGCCACAGCAGATGGCTTTGTTTACGGAAGACGACCTGAAAAAACAGCAGGTGGAAAATTTCGAGATCATCGGACAGGTATTTGATACGTACTGGATTCTGGCGCTGGCGGATAAAATTTATTATGTGGATCAGCACGCGGCGCATGAAAAGGTGAATTATGAGCGGTTTGTGAAGAGGCTGCATGAAAAGACGGAGATTCCGTCCCAGCAGCTTTCACCGCCGACGATCGTGACGCTGACTCCAAAGGAGCAGACTGCCTGGAAGGCACATGAGGAGCACTTTACAAGACTTGGCTTTGAACTGGAAGAGTTCGGAGAAGATGCGGTCGCGATCCGTGCGGTTCCGCTGGATCTGTACGGAAACGGAGAAAAGGAGCTGCTGCTTTCTGTGCTGGATGAACTGGTGCAGGCACCGGCTGCGGGAGATTCCTTCGCCGTGCTCAGCAAGATCGCCAGCATGTCTTGCAAAGCGGCAGTCAAAGGAAATCAGAAATTATCATTATCGGAAATAAAGGTGCTGATGCAGGAATTGTTAGCCTGCGATAACCCTTATAACTGTCCGCATGGAAGACCGACGATCATTTCCATGAGTAAATATGAACTGGAGCGTAAGTTTAAACGATGAAGAAAAAGGAAATGCTGATATTGACCGGGCCGACGGCAGTAGGGAAAACAAAGCTTTCCATCGAACTGGCGAAGGCGGTCGGCGGAGAGATCATTTCTGCGGATTCCGTGCAGGTGTATAAGAAGATGGATATTGGCTCTGCCAAGATCCTGCCTAAGGAAATGGACGGTGTCAGACATCATCTGATCGACGTTCTTTCTCCTGATGAAAAAATTTGATGTATTCCGGTTTTCGCAGATGGCGAAGGAAGCGATGCAAGGCATTTATGAGCGGGGACATATTCCGATTCTGGTCGGCGGAACCGGATTTTATATTCAGGCTGTTTTGTATGATATTGCGTTTTCGGAAGAAGAAACGGACTCTGCGCTCAGAAGACAGCTTGAGGAAGAAGCGGCGCAGAAGGGCAATGCCTATATGCATGAAAAGCTGGCTGCAATCGATCCCGAAGCTGCCGCGGCGATCCATGAAAACAACAGCAAACGCGTGATCCGTGCCATTGAATATTATATGCAGACAGGAGAAAAGATCTCTGTGCACAATGCGAGGGAACATGAAAAAAGAGTCGCCCTATGCCTTTTGTTATTTTGTGCTGAATGATGACCGGAAAAAGCTGTATGACCGGATCGATGCGCGTGTCGATCAGATGGTGGAGGAAGGCTTATACGAGGAAGTCAAAGGGCTGCTTGCGGACGGAATACCGCGCTCTGCCACATCCATGCAGGCGCTTGGCTACAAAGAAATGGCAGACCACATCTGTGGGGATTGTCCGCTGGAGGAAGCCATTTATCTGATCAAACGGGATACCAGACATTTTGCAAAACGCCAGCTGACATGGTTCCGCCGGGAGCGGGATGTCACATGGGTTGACCGGACTGCCTTTGCCGGGCAGGAAGATGAAATGCTTGCCTTTATGCTCGGGAAGGTGGATGAAATGCGGATGGAGAATATAGTATGATAGACAGAAACGAGGATAAAACATGACTACATTACAGGAAATGTACGCTTCTCTGGGCATAGACACCCAGGTGCTTGCATTCGGAGAACATATTTTGGAAAATCTGAAGGATCGTTTTGCCGCGATCGACGAAACGGCGGAATATAACCAGTTGAAGGTGATCCGTGCCATGCAGAAGGCACGTGTCAGCGAAGCATGTCTGCTCGGTACAACCGGCTATGGCTACAATGATATCGGACGCGATACGCTGGAAGAGGTATATGCCAATCTGTTCCACGCGGAAGATGCACTGGTCAGACCACAGATCACCTGTGGCACATGCACTGGCACTGGCACTGATGAGCAACCTGCGTCCGGGCGACGAACTGTTATCCCCTGTGGGAAAACCATATGATACGCTGGAGGAAGTGATCGGTATCCGTGAGTCCAAAGGCTCTCTGAAAGAATATGGCATATCTTACAGCCAGGTAGATCTTCTGCCGGATGGTAGCTTTGATTACGATGGTATCCGTGCAGCGATCCATGAAAAGACAAAGCTGGTAACGATCCAGCGTTCCAAAGGCTATGAACCGAGAAAAACCTTATCGGTGGAACGGATCGGCGAACTGATCTCCTTTATCAAATCATGCAAACCGGATGTACTCTGTATGGTAGATAACTGCTACGGCGAATTTGTAGAACGGATCGAGCCAGTGGAAGTCGGAGCGGATATGGTGGTCGGCTCCCTGATCAAGAATCCGGGCGGCGGTCTGGCGCCGATCGGCGGCTATATCGTCGGAAAGAAAGAATGTGTGGAAAACGCGGCTTACAGACTGACCTCTCCGGGACTGGGTAAAGAGGTTGGTGCCTCTCTTGGCGTACTGCCTGCTTTTTATCAGGGACTGTTTTTAGCACCGACCGTAACGGCAAGTGCTTTAAAGGGTGCGGTCTTTGCAGCAAATATTTTTGAAACACTCGGTTTTTCCGTTGTACCGGATGCAAAAGAAGACCGCTTTGACATCATTCAGGCAATCACCTTCGGAAAACCGGAGGCTGTGATCTCTTTCTGTAAGGGAATCCAGGCAGCTGCAAGCGTGGACAGCCACCTTTCACCGGAGCCGTGGGATATGCCGGGTTATGATGCACCGGTCATCATGGCGGCAGGAGCTTTTTGTGTCCGGATCTTCGATCGAACTTTCCGCAGACGGTCCGATCAAACCGCCGTATGCGGTATATATGCAGGGGGACTGACTTTTCCACATGCAAAATTTGGCATGCTGAAAGCGCTGCAAAATATGAAAAATGACGGTATTTTGACGAAAGAACAGTGCAAAAGAATGAGTTTTTAGTCGAAAAAAAATAAACGAATTTTATATACATACTTTTTTGGGTGTGATAAGATATAACTAGTGTGATGATACAAATGAAGTGGAGGATACCATGAGAAGCAAGAACAGCTGGGCTCTTTTATTGATGATGTTGACAGGAATTGTAATCGGAGGTCTTTTGGGACAACTTCTTCCGTCAAGCTTTCTGAATTACGGGCAGAGCTTCGGGCTGACTTCGCCGATCGTACTGGATCTGGGTATTCTTGTCCTGACCTTTGGACTGACGATCCATATCACGGTCGCGAGCATTATCGGAATGGTAATTGCCATTATTTTATATCGTTTCCTGTAAAGCAGAGTGGGAGCTGCCTGTCTGGAGTAAGAACTGAATATGTATCAGACAAAAGAAAACGGCACAATACAGTCACTGCCCTATGATAAGTTTTTACAGCAGGGTGCAGAAAACCTGACAGAAGAGGAACTGATCGCGATCATATTGCGAACAGGAACAAGGGGAGAGGATGCTCTGACGCTTGCCTGCAGGGTTTTATCCGTCTGTGATAAGAGACATGGTATTTTGGGACTGCATCATGTGACGCTCGATCAGCTCATGCAGGTAAAGGGAATCGGACTTGTCAAGGCAGTCAAACTGAAGGCAATCGCAGAGCTTTCCCGCAGGATGGCAGTTGCCAGAGTGGAAAAGGATGCGGTGTTTCGGAATCCGCAGGTTGTGGCACAGGCTTATATGGAACGGCTGCGGCATTTGGAAAAAGAGTATTGTATTGCACTGTATTTAGACACAAAAGACAGCAGGATAAAAGATGTCGAGTTGTCTATAGGTAACATTAATTCGTCCATTATGTCTGCCAGAGAATTATTTCGGCAGGCACTTTTATGTAACGCCGCATCGGTGATCATCATGCATAATCACCCAAGCGGAGATCCTTCGCCGAGCAGGGAAGATCTGCTTTTGACGGAGCGGATCGGGCAGGCGGCAGCGGTTATGGAAATTCCGTTACTTGACCATATTATTATCGGGGATAACACGTATATCAGTTTAAAGGAGAAAGGAGTTTTATAAATGGCTTCGAGCGCATACGGTATCGATCTTGGTACCTGCAACATTAAAATTTACGGAAAAGGTGATGAATCGGTTTTCTGTCAGAAAAACATCATCGCGATTGAAAATAAGGACATTCTGTTTGCTTATGGGGATGAGGCGTTTGATATGTATGAGAAAGCGCCGGGAATATCCACATTTCCTACCCGCTGTGCAACGGCGTGATCGCAGATATTAAAAATATGCAGACACTTGTAAAATGTTTTGTAACGGATCTGGGCGGTGGAAGTGTCAAGCCGGCGGATTATTATATTGCGGTTCCGACCGATGTGACAGAGGTTGAGAAGAGAGCTTTTTACGACCTTGTAAAGAATGCAAATGTCAAGGCAAAACGTGTTATGGTTGTGGAAAAGCAATTGCGGACGGGCTCGGACTGGATATTGATGTCAAAAATTCACAGGGCGTGCTGATCGTTGATGTCGGCTTTGATACAACGGAAATTTCTATTCTTTCCTTAGGCGGTATCGTATTGAGCAAGCTGATCAAGGTTGGCGGACAGAAATTTGATGATGCGATCCGTGCAGCTGTCAGAAAAGAGTACAGCCTGATCATCGGTGGCAAGACAGCAGAAAAGGTAAAAACATCTTTGGCTTCTCTGGAAGAGGAAGGGAAAAATGCGCTTGTTTACGGCCGTGATATCGTAACAGGACTTCCGGTAGAACGAGAGATCCCGACAGATCTTGCACTGGACAGCTTAAAAGAGCATTTTAATTCGATCATTGATAATATCAAGGTTATTCTGGAGCGTACGCCACCGGAACTGGCTGCAGATATTTACAGACAGGGAATTTATCTGACCGGCGGTGCCTGTCAGGTCAGCCATCTGGCACAGCTGATCGCCAGTGGAACAGGACTGAAGGTGAATGTTGCAGAGCATCCGGTAGAAAGTGTTGCACTGGGACTTGCCCGTGTCATCAAGGATGATAATTATAAATCAGTTGCCTATGCGATCGAAGGAATGGGCAATGGAGGAAAATAATGAGAAGAAAACGGCAGAAGTTTACGATTCCAAGTAAATACTTATTGCTGATCATGACTTGTGTCTGCGTTTTATTTATGGCAGTTACCTTTTTTACGGATTTTCTGGCGTCTCCGCTCAGCAATTTTGCGGGTGGTGTGATCCTGCCCTTTCAGTCGGGAATCAGTAAGGTCGGCTCCTGGATGAATGTCCGTTCACAGGAGCTGAAAACCATCCGGGATATCATGCAGGAAAATGAAGCATTGCAGGCGCAGGTGGATGCACTGACGATTGAAAACAACTCCCTGCAGCAGGATAAATATGAGCTGAACAATTTACGTGAATTATATAAGCTGGATGAAGAGTACGCAGACTACCGGAAAGTCGGAGCCCGTGTGGTATCGAAGGAAGCAGGAAACTGGTTTCATTCCTTTGTGATCAATAAAGGAAGTCTGGACGGGCTTGAGCCGGATATGAATGTCATGGCGGGAAGCGGTCTGGTCGGACATATTACAGAAGTGGGAGATAACTGGGCAAAGGTCATGGCGATCATTGATGACAATTCCAATGTCAGCGCTATGGTGCTTTCTACAGAGGATAGTTGTATCGTACAGGGCAATCTGGAGACGATGGATCAGGGTGTGATCACCTTCTCCAAGCTTGTAAACGGTGAAACAGCGGTAAAGGAGGGAGATAAGGTTGTAACCTCCTATATCAGTACCAAGTATCTTCCGGGTATTCTGATCGGCTATGTGACTCAGATCCAGTCTGATTCCAATAACCTGACAAGCTCCGGTACGATCACACCGGCTGTTGATTTTGCACATCTGGAAGAAGTGCTTGTGATCACGGACCAGAAAGCGTCTTATACGGAGGCGGGTGAAAACTGATGAAACGGAATATTTTTATAGTTATAACAGTCCTGCTGTGCTTTATCCTGCAGTCTACTGTATTCAGGTGGCTTGCATTCGGCGGGATCGCACCGAATCTGCTTGTGATCATCACAGCAACTTTCGGATTCATGTGCGGACAGAAATGCGGTCTCTGGGTAGGCTTTTTTTCCGGCCTGTTATATGATATTTTTTTCGGAAATGTTTTATGCTTTTATGCACTTATTTTTATGTATCTTGGCTTTGCAAACGGATATTTCAAGCAGATCTTCTTTAAAGAGGATATCAAGCTGCCGATCCTTCTGATCACGCTCAGCGATCTTTCCTATGGACTTGTCAGCTACATATTGCTTTTCCTTTTGCGTGGCAGATTCCACTTCCTGCACTATCTGATGCATGTGATAGTACCGGAGATCATTTATACAGTTTTGGTAACACTGATCCTGTATCCGCTGATCCGTATGATCAACGGAAAACTGGATGGAACAGAAAAAAAGGAGCGAGGACGGTTTTGCTTTTAAATCGATAAAAGAATCAGTGATCAATATGGTAACGTCAAGAGTCTTTGTACTGATCATTGTGTTTACCTGTCTGTCAGGTATCCTGATCTATCGCCTCTTTTCTCTTCAGATCGTTCATGGGGAAGAATATCTGGACGGTTTTAAACTGAAGATCAGAAAGGAAACGTACCATTGCCAGTACAAGAGGCAATATTTATGACCGTAACGGAGAGCTTATGGCATATAATGAGCTGGCGTACCCGTTACGATAGAAGATGTATATGAGTCCGGCAGGACAAAAATGAACAGCTGAACAGGGACAATCTCCAGGCTGATCGATATGATAGAAGAAAACAATGATAAGATCATCAATGATTTTGATATTGTTCTGGATGAAAATAATCAATATGCCTTTGGTGGAAGGGAAAACGCTGCTGCGTTTTCTGGCGGATATATATGGAAAGCCCAAGACAGAAGATCTGGAATATGCAGAGCGTACTGCTACGGCAGAAGAGGTGATTTCATCTGGCAGGGACAAAGAAATTTGCGATCGGAGAATATCTGGATCCGAATGACAGGAATTCTGATTTTATCGTGGGCAGCGGTTATACAAAAGAAAAGCTGCTGCAGATGGTAACGATCCGCTATGCCATGAGTCTGAACAGTTATCAGAAATACATTGCGACAACAGTTGCCAAGGATGTTTCCGATGAAACAGTTGCCATGATCATGGAAAATGCGGATGTGCTGGATGGTGTATCCGTGACGGAGGATACGATCCGCAAGTATGTAGACAGTGTGTATTATTCCCATATCATCGGTTATATCGGCAAGATTTCCGATGATGAATATGCACAGCTTTCCGAAGAAGATGAAAAGTATTCCCTGACGGACATTGTCGGTAAATCCGGTATTGAGCAGTATATGGAAACAACACTGCAGGGTACCAAAGGAACAGAAACCGTTTATGTGGATAACATGGGTAAGGTCATCGAAACGAGTGACCGGAAGGAACCGGCTGCGGGCAATAATGTCTATCTGACGATCGATATGAAGCTGCAGAAGGCGGTATATAACCTGCTCGAACAGAAGATCGCGGGTATTCTGGTATCCAAGATCCGTAATATCAAGGAATTTACGCTGGGAGAAAACGAATCGGCAAGTAAACTGCAGATCCCTATTTATGATGTATATTTTGCTTTATTTAATAATGGTGTAATAGATACCGGTAATTTTCAGAAAGATACTGCCAAAGATACGGAAAAGACAGTATATCAGACGTTTTTGAATAAGCAGGCTTCCGTGGTGGATACGCTGCATACCGAGCTTGCGACCAACGCCACGACCTATAATAATCTTTCTCTGGAATACCAGGTGTATGAGTTGCGATCGTTTCCATGCTGGAAGATAACGGTGTGATCATGACAGACGAGATCGACAAAGAGGACAGTACTTATCTTGCATGGAAAAAGGATGAGGTGATCAGCCTTCAGGAATACCTGACGTATCTGATCTCCAAGGGCTGGATCGATATTACAAAGCTTTCTCTGGAATCCCAGTACTCCGATTCCGAAGAAATCTATGCGCGTCTGATCGATTACATTGATGAGAATCTGATAAAAGATTCTTACTTTAACAAGCGGCTTTACAAATATATGCTGCTGGACGATCAGATCACGGGCGCGCAGGTATGTATGCTTCTGTTTGAACAGAATATCATTGATGGGACGGACGAAGAAAAACAGGCAGTACAAAGCGGTAGTAAATCCGCTTACAGCTTTATGCTGGAGAAGATAGAAAATCTGGATATCACACCTGCACAGCTGGCACTTTGATCCATGCTCCGGTTCCTGTGTGGTAACGGATACCCAGACAGGGGAGGTACTCTTAGCCCTGGTGACATATCCGGGCTATGATAACAACCGGCTGACAAATTCGATCGATTCCGATTATTATAATAAAATTTACTATGATCTGTCACAGCCGATGTGGAATTATGCAACGCAGCAGTTGTCTGCACCCGGTTCTACCTTCAAGATGGTATCGGCGGCGACAGCACTGGAAAATAATGTTGTGGGACTGAATGAAACGATCACCTGTAAGGGAACCTGGGATACGTTAAGTCCGCCGGCGCGATGCTGGATCGCACCGAACGGTTCACATGGACCGCTTGATATTTCAGGGCGATCGAACATTCCTGTAACTATTTCTTCTATGAAGTGGGTTATCGTTTGAGCCGTAATAACGGTGTTTATGATAGCGATACCGGACTGGAAAAGCTGGCTTATTATGCAGATCAGTTCGGACTTTCAGACAAATCCGGCGTGGAAATTTCGGAAAGTGCACCAAAGGTATCTGATTTTGATGCGATCCGTTCTGCGATCGGACAGGGTACAAACAACTATTCAACGGTCGGACTGGCAAGGTATGTAACGACGGTTGCAAACAGCGGAAGCTGTTATAACCTGAGCCTGCTGTCCAAAGCGACAGATGCGGACGGCAATCTGATCGCCGACTATACACCGACGTTGCGGAATACGGTTGATCTGAAGCAGAGTACATGGGATGCAATTCATCAGGGTATGCGTAAAGTAGTGGAAGATAAGGATTACTACAAGGATCTGACGATCCAGGTGGCAGGGAAAACCGGTACGGCGCAGGAAAACAGAAAACGTGCAAACCACGCCCTGTTTGTATGCTATGCACCGTATGAGCAGCCACAGATCGCCATCGCAACAAGAATCGCATTCGGATATGCTTCCGATTATGCGGCGCAGGTGACAAAAGATATTGTGAAGTACTACTTTAAGCTGGAGGATGAATCCAGTCTGATCACCGGAACTGCGGAATCTACCAATGTGGTACAAAGTGCGGGAGATTAAACAGATAAAGCTGAAAAGAGGTGGAAGTATGAAAGACATAGTCAGACTCAAGAGCTATCCCAATGGCATCAGGATCGTCATTGCGGAGGATGCCCTTTTTGGAGATGTTCTGGCAGAAGTCTCCGAAAAATTTAAAGATTCCGAACGCTTTTCGGAAAAGCAAAACTGGCGGTCACCTTTGAAGGCAGGAAAAATACGCAGGAAGAGGAAGATGCCATCTTAGATACCATCCGGCAGGAAAAGCAGTGTGAATATTGTCTGTGTGGTCGAAAAAGAAAAGGAAGAAAGCTTTGAACGGTCTCTGGCGCGTATTGAGGAAATGGCACAGGGCGATTTTGCACAATTTTACCGTGGCAGCCTGTCTGGAAAGAAAATTCTGGAGACAGAGCAGAGCCTGATCGTGCTCGGAGATGTCTGTAAAGGAAGCTGTGTGGTGTCCAAAAAAGGATATTGTTGTTTGGGAACACTTTCCGGAAGTGCCTATGCGGGAGTGGACGGAAAAGCCCATTTTATTGCTGCGCTTCATATGGAGCCAGAATCTGTCCGGATTGGCGAACACAGGGGAAAATACAAAAAGTAAAGGGCTGTTCGGTAAGTCTAAAAAGGACAAGCCGCAGATTGCATATTTAAAAGAGAACGAGATCCGGTTCGAGGATCTTGACCTTACAGAAGAATTACTGCAGAATCTGTAAAGACTGCAGGGGACAAATATTTCATGAGCTGGAGGAAAACTATGAGTGAAGTAATTGTCATTACATCTGGTAAGGGCGGTGTCGGAAAAACAACGACATGCGCAAACATTGGAACGGGACTTGCCTGTCAGGGTAAGAAGGTTGTCCTGATCGATACGGATATCGGACTTCGGAATCTGGATGTCGTGATGGGGCTGGAAAACCGGATTATCTACAATCTGGTAGATGTCATTGAAGGAAATTGCAGGGTAAAACAGGCACTGATCAAGGATAAACGATATCCGGGTCTTTATCTGCTTCCCTGTGCACAGACAAGAGATAAATCGGCAGTTAATCCGGAGCAGATGAAAAAGCTGACCGCACAGCTGAAGGAGCAGTTTGATTACATACTTCTGGATTGCCCGGCAGGGATCGAACAGGGCTTTCAGAATGCGATCGCGGGAGCAGACAGGGCAATTGTGGTGACAACACCGGAGGTGTCAGCCATCCGCGATGCTGACAGGATCATCGGTCTTCTGCATGCATATGAGGTGGGCAGGATCGATCTGATCGTTAACAGGCTCCGCAATGATATGATCAAACGCGGCGATATGATGAGTGTGGCAGATGTGGTGGATATTTTATCGGTGGATCTGCTCGGTGCTGTATATGATGATGAGGCGGTCGTGGTATCCACCAATCATGGAGAACCGCTTGTATGTGGCAATTCCGTGGCAGGAAGGCCTATATGAATATCTGTAACAGAATTCTGGGACAGGATGTACCACTTCTCGATCTGGAAAAGAAAAATCGGTATGGTTTCGTTTACCGGTATTTTTCAGAAAACTGTAAAGGAGGGGTGGACAATGCGTATTAAATCATTATTTCATAAAAAGAAGTCGAAAGAAGTAGTCAAAAGACAGACTGAAGATATTGCTGATTTCAGACAGAATCAATTGTTCACCGGAAACGATGGAAATGATAAAGAAAGGATATTGCAAAAGATCTATTATCCTGCTATATCCAGATTGATCCGGGGAAGATGGAAATTGAAGTGAGCAAACGAAAAATAAATGTATTCTGGTGATAAAAATGCTGAAAAAATACCGAGGGATTATGATTTTAAATTAATAATAATGCTTGATCGCTTTGATTACCGTAGTGGGGATTTTAGTGATCGGCAGTGCGGATCGTTCTTATCAAAGCAAACAGATCCTGATTTGTGATGGGGTTGTTTCTGATGGTAGTCATATCATTGTTTGACTATTCGACGTTCCTGAATTTTTACTGGATCATCTATATCGGCAATCTGGTTTTGCTGCTTCTGGTGGAGTTTTTCGGGGAAAAGTCAAACAATGCACAACGCTGGGTTTCCATTGCGGGAATCCGGTTCCAGCCATCGAAACGGCGAAAATATTGTTGATTTTATTTTATGCACGTATATTATGAAACATAAGAAACGATCAGTTCACTGAAGACCATCATCTCCATGCTGGTGGACTTCTGGCGCCGCCGCTTCTGTTGATCTACAGGCAGCCTGATCTTTCGACCACGATCATGATCGCATTGTTATTCTGCGTGCTTTTATTCATGGGTGGTCTGAGTTATAAGATCATATTTGGAGTGCTGGCAATTGCGGTTCCGCTTTTGTGATATTCCTGACACTGGTATTACAGCCGGATCAGACGTTGCTCAAGGATTATCAGCAGACGCGTATTCTGGCATGGCTGAATCCGGCCGAAATTCGACGTCGGAAGGATACCAGCAGGAGAATTCCAAGATGGCGATCGGAAGTGGGGGAGTTGTTTGGAAAGGGACTGAATAACAATGAGATCAGTTCCGTAAAAAACGGTAATTTCATTTCCGAACCGCAGACGGACTTTATTTTCGCAATTGTCGGGGAAGAACTGGGATTTGCAGGCGGCTGTCTAGTAGTCGGACTTTTGTTTCTGATCACACTGGAATGTCTGATGATCGCCCGGAAGGCGAAGGATATTGCGGGGATGCTGATCGCCACAGGTATGGCAACGGTGATCGGCTTTCAAAGTTTTATGAATATTGGAGTTGCGACCGGTATTGTACCTAATACGGGTATTCCGCTTCCATTTGTCAGTTATGGTTTAACTTCACTTGTCAGTCTTTATATTGGTATGGGGTTTGTATTGAACGTAAGACTGCAATGTGTGAGGAAATACAGTAATTAGGAGAGAAGGTTACATATGAATATTGCATTAATTGCACATGATGCAAAGAAGAAGCTGATGCAGAATTTCTGCATCGCGTATAGGGGTATACTCAGCAAAAACGATCTTTATGCAACAGGAACGACAGGACGCCTGATTGAAGAGGTTACAAATCTGAATGTCCACAAATATCTGGCCGGTCATCTCGGGGGAGAACAGCAGATCGGTGCACAGATCGAACACAATGAGATCGACCTTGTGATCTTTCTGCGCGATCCCCTGACTCCAAAGTCCCATGAGCCGGATGTCAATAATGTAGTCCGTTTATGCGATATGCATAATATTCCGCTTGCTACGAATCTGGCTACGGCGGAGCTGTTGATTAAATCATTAAGTCGAGGAGATCTTGAGTGGCGTGAGATGTACAAATAAGAAAAAGCTGGCAGCACTTGTTGTGCTGTCTGTCTTGCTGACCGGCTGTAAAAGTGCAGCGGTTTCAATGGAATACGAGCTGGACAGTCCGGTAAGCGCATATCGGATTGATCATACAAACAGTATAGCTGATGATAAAGCGGAGGGCTTTGCGGCGGATTTATGCCTGCGTGACGGACAGACGCTTTCCGGGAATGAAGTAGATCTTTCCCAGGCACTTTCAGGAGTCTTGTGTGATCTTGGCAAAAATCGGATCATCTATGGAAAAGACGAAAATATGCAGCTCGCACCGGCGAGCCTGACAAAGGTAATGACGGCACTTGTAGCACTCAAGTATGCAGATCTGGATACCGTATTGACCGCATCCGAAAATGTAAAGATCAATGAATCCGGTGCGACGCTCTGTGGGCTTTCTGCCGGAGATACGATGACACTCGATCAGGCACTGCATGCACTGCTCATGCAGTCTGCAAATGATGCGGCGGTACTGATCGCGGAAAACATAGGGGGCAGTCTGGACGGCTTTTCCGATATGATGAATCAGGAAGCGGCAGCGATCGGTGCAACCAATTCTCATTTTGTCAATCCGCACGGACTGACCGCAGAGGATCACTATGTGACTGCCTATGACATGTATCTGATTTTTAAAGAAGCCATGCAGTACAGTGAATTTACACAGATCATCAATCTGCAGACCTATGAGACGATCTATCATGACGGACAGGGAAATGGGAAAGAATATTCCTGCACTTCCACAAACTGGTATTTAAACGGGGATGCCCAGGCACCTGACGGTGTGACGGTGATCGGTGGAAAAACAGGTACAACAGCAGCAGCCAGAAACTGTCTGATCCTGCTTGCAAAGGACTCTTCCGGAAATCAGTATGTGTCCGTTATCTTAAACTGCAGTGAAAGGCAGTATCTCTATCAGGAGATGACGGGTCTGCTTCAGAAAATCACAGGTTAAGTGCCACAGGGATTCCGATAAAAAGGTTGTCATTTATAGTCAAATACACTATAATGATTTTATCGGATAAGGTACGAAATACCGAAATCAAAATGGCAGGAGGGCTTACATATGGTTCAGTTAATCGTTGGTAATAAAGGGAAGGGTAAAACAAAGCATTTATTAGAAAAGTTAATTTACAGGTGAAAAAGAAACAAAAGGAAATATCGTATATCTGGATAAGAGTACGAAGCATATGTATGAGCTGAACAATAAAGTCAGACTGATCGATGTTTCCCAGTATATGATCACAAATCATGATGAATTTGTAGGTTTTATCTGTGGTATTGTTTCGCAGGATCATGATCTGGAACAGATGTTTTTGGACAGCTTTTTGAAAATCGCATGTCTGGAAAATGAAGACATCACTCCTGTTATTGAAAAGCTGGAAAAAATAAGCCAGAATTACGGCATTGATTTTGTCCTGAGCGTAAGCATGGATGAGAGTGAATTGCCGGAGGCGTTAAAATCAAAGATCATCGTATCTTTATAAAAAACCAAAGCCTCGGAAGTTCCGAGGCTTTTTTTGTTATGGCGACGAGGAAAATGCACGCATTTATGCGGTGCATTTGACGACCGCTAATCAGAGCGAGATTCGCAGAGCGCGAAGCACGGCTGACGCGATAGCGGCAGGATTTTCGAGTCTGAAAGAGGAGAATTTTTCTTGGCACAGAATAAAAAAGTCAGTAATATCAGGGACTATCGACGAGGTCCTTTACATCTGAATATCGGAATGATCATATTTGGGATTCTGTTTATCTATATGGTAGTCAGTCTGATCCTGTATATGAACAATAAGCATATTGTCGGCTATGAAGTGACAAGGGGATCTCTGAGCGTACCGAATGTATATCAGGGGATTGCCATAAGAGATGAAACGACAGTATCCTGTAGTGGAACGGGCTATATCAATTTCTTCGCAAAAGAGGGAGAACATGTAGCCTGCGGAGATCTGGTATACTCGCTGGACAGTTCGGGTAAGATCGCGGAAATGATCACTTCACAGGAAGAAGAAACACTCCTTTCGGATCAGGATCTGGCAGAGATCCGTAATCAGGCAATTGTTTTTCAAAAGTCATTTTCCAAAATGGATTTTGAAAAAGTATACCGTTTTAAAAATCAGTTGGAAGGAACGGCATTGAAGCTGTCAAATTACAATATGCTGAATAATCTGAGTCAGGCTGGAACGACGGATGCGGTTGCATTTTCCTATGCGCCAAAGAGCGGTGTTGTTGTTTATGGTATCGACGGTTACGAGATGTTGAAACCGTCTGCGGTAACGAAGGATTGTTTTGATGAGTCCAAATATACGGCAGTGCAGCTGGAAGCCAATCAGCTTGTTTCACAGGCAGATACGGCTTATAAGCTTTTGGATAATGAAAACTGGTCGATCGTGATACCGGTTGATGCTGCCAGGGCAGCGGAGCTGGAAGCGGAGGAATATGTTAATGTTAAATTCCTGAAAAACCAGTATACGTCATGGGCAAAGGTAACGGTTCTGCAAAATACGGATGGTACATATGTACAGCTTGGTTTTACCAATTCCATGATCACATTTGCAACAGAACGTTACATTGATCTGGAAATTCTGTATAACCGGGAAGAAGGATTGAAGATTCCGAACAGTGCGATCGTGGAAAAAGAATTTTACATGATTCCGCAGGATTATCAGGTAGAGGGAAGCGGCTCTAAAAAGGGAGGTTTCCTGAAAGAAGTTTATGACGAAAACGGTAAGCAGTCCACCCGGTATATTGATGCAACCATATATGCGGCAGATGATGAATATTATTACGTGGACACTACGGATTTCAACATCGGCGATTATATCTGCAGGGAAGGACAGCAGGAAAAATATGCCATCAGTAAGATGGGATCGCTGGTCGGTGTTTATAATATGAATAAAGGATATGCGGATTTTACGGCGATTACGGTTCTGTATTCCAATGAGGAATATTCTATTGTGAAGTCCAATACACAGTACGGACTTTCCGAATATGATTTTATTGTACTGGATGCAGCCAGTGTCAATCCGGATGACTTTATTTACGAATAATGATCTGTAAGCAGGAAAGGAAGAAAATGTTAACGGAAAATTATGATCTTGTGCAGAAAAAAATTGAGGATGCCTGTACAAAGGCAGGCAGAAACCGGGAAGAGGTAACACTGATCGCAGTCAGCAAGACAAAGCCTGTTCCGATGCTTACTGAAATTTATGAGCATGGATGCAGAGACTTTGGCGAAAATAAGGTGCAGGAGCTCGTAGACAAATATGAACAGCTTCCCAAAGATATCCGCTGGCATATGATCGGGCATCTGCAGCGAAATAAAGTCAAATACATCGTGGACAAAGTATATATGATCCATAGTGTGGATTCACTCAGACTGGCAGAAGAAATCAGTAAAGAGGCTGTGAAAAAAAACTGTACGGTTAAAATACTTATTGAGGTCAATGTGGCAAATGAGGCGACAAAGTTCGGAACGCAGACAGAAGACACGATCGCGCTCGTAACAGAGATTGCCAAATTACCGGGCATTGAAATTAACGGACTTATGACGATTGCACCATATGTTGAAAATGCAGAGGAAAATCGACGGTATTTCTCTAAATTAAAACAATTATCTGTTGACATAATGCATAAAAAACATTGATAATATAAAGATGAATACTCTTTCTATGGGGGATGACAGGTGACTATGAGGTCGCTGTTGAGGAAGGTGCTACTTTTGTCAGAGTGGGAACCGGTATTTTCGGGGAAAGAGATTATACGAAAAATATTTAGGTGTGTAAGGAGAAGAAAATGGCTGTATTAGATACATTGATAAAAAAGATGACCTTGAATGATCAGGAAGATGAATACTATGATGATGACTATGATATGGAAGATGAATATGTAGAAGATAAGCCGAAAAAGAAGCCATTTGCCAGAGTTGAAGAGCCTGAAGATGATTATCAGGAAGAAAAGCCGAGAGCAAAGCAGTCTCCAAAGGTAACAGCAATGAAGCAGCCGAAAAGAGGGGTTAGTGGAATGGAAGTATGTGTCATTAAACCAACAACAGTAGAAGATGCAAGAGAGATTACGGAAAACACTTTTGACAAATCGTACAGTAGTACTTAATTTAGAAGGTCTTGATGTGGATATCGCACAGCGTATCATTGATTTTACATCAGGTTCCTGCTTCGCAATTCAGGGTAATCTGCAGAAGATATCTCATTATATCTTCATTATTACACCGGCAAGCGTAGATATTTCCGGAGATTTCCAGGATATCCTAGCAGGCTCATTCGATGTACCGTCACTGAATCCGGAGCTGTAAAACAGATAGTTTAAGAAAATGAATGAACTTCCTGTCAGATCTGGCAGGAAGTTCTTTTTGTAGCGAGGAAGGAAACCAAGCATGAGCGAAGCGAATATTTGGTTTCACCCGAGCGTACTATGTCATGCATCAAAGATGATGATGCAGCTCTCAGCCCATCACCGAAGGTGATTATATACGGCTGAGGTTCAAGTAAGAGAAAATCAAAAGCTGCAAAGCAGCGACGCTACGAAGTAGCGGGATTTTCGAGAGGAAAGAGGAAGGAATAAAAAGTAATGATCACAGAATTAAAATCTAATTGTATGCCCGTATCAAAGGACGGCAAATTCAGCTACAACATCTTATTTGAAGATTCTTTTTGCAGATCTGCCGGAGGCAATGGCTGATCTGGAGCTGGAAACGCATAAAATCTGCATCGTCACAGATTCCAATGTCGGTCCGCTATATGCAGAGACCGTAAAGGCAGAACTGGAAAAATCTGCAGCGTATGTGAGATCTTCACATTCCCTGCAGGAGAAGAAAATAAAAATCTGGAGGTTGTGCAGAAGCTGTATACCTTTCTGATCGAGCAGCATTTTGACAGAAAAGATCTGCTGGTCGCATTAGGCGGTGGTGTTGTGGGAGATCTGACAGGCTTTACGGCTGCAACATATCTGCGTGGTATCCGTTTTATCCAGATCCCGACAACATTACTGGCACAGGTGGACAGCAGCATCGGTGGTAAGACCGGCGTTGATTTTTCCCGGTATAAAAATATGGTCGGCGCATTTTATATGCCAAAGCTTGTTTACATGAATCTACAGACGCTTTCCACATTACCGGAAAGGCAGTTCTATGCAGGTATGGGTGAAGTGCTGAAAAAGCGCACTGATTAAGGATGGTATGTTCTATGGCTGGATCATCAACAGCCTGTATGAGATTTATGACAAGGATCCGGAGACAATCCGCCTGATGATCTATAACTGCTGTAATATCAAGCGTATGGTTGTAGAAAAGGATCCGACCGAGCAGGGAGACAGAGCACTCCTGAATTTGGGGCATACGATCGGACATGCAGTTGAGAAGGCAAAGAACTTCGAACTGCTGCACGGAGAGTGTGTGGCGCTCGGTATCGTGGCAGCGGCTTTTATTTCCTATAAGAGAGAAAAATGCTGACGTTTGATGAGTATTATGAGATCCGGGATATGTTTGTTCCGTTTAATCTGCCGATTACGATTGAGGATGTGGATCCGGAAGAAATACTGAAGCTGACGAAGAGTGATAAGAAGATGGAAGCAGGCAGAATTAAATTTGTACTGCTCAAGAAGATCGGAAAAGCTGTGATCGACCATACAGTAACGGACGAAGAACTGCGCAAGGGTATCCATGAAATTTATGTAAGTGACGAGGATAAGTATGAATAAAAAAAACAAAAACTGGAAACTGAAACAACTGCTGCTGGATCTTCTCTTTTTTATGGTGCTGCTTGCACTGGATCAGGGAACCAAGTATCTGGCGGTAACACATCTGAAGGACCGGCCGTCAGTAAAAATCTGGCCGGGCGTATTTGAACTGCAGTATCTGGAAAACAGAGGCGCCGCATTCGGTATTTTGCAGGACGGCAAACTGTTTTTTGTGTTTGCAGCGATCGTGATGCTGACAGTCATTGCATTTATACTGGTCAAAACACCGAAAGGAAAAAAATACAGAACCTGGCATATCCTGCTGACGTTTATTGCAGCGGGCGCAATCGGCAATATGATCGACAGACTCAGACTGGATTATGTGGTTGATTTCTTTTATATCAGCCTGATCGATTTTCCAATCTTTAATGTGGCGGATCTGTATGTTTCTTTCTGTACAGCAATTTTAATAATTTTGTGCTGTTTTTCTGCAAAGAGGATGATCTGAAATTTATCTCCCTTACAGCTGCAGAAACAGAAGAAGGTGCATGAGATCAAATGATACTGGAAATAACGGAAAATCAGGCGGGAGAGCGCATTGACCGGTTTCTTGCGGATTCGCAGGATCTGACCCGTTCCTTCCTTCAGAAAATACTGAAGGAAGGAACGGTTATAGTAAATGGGAAAAGCGTAAAGGCAAATTATAAACTGCGGAAAGGTGACCGGATCGAATTTGAGATCCCGGAGGCAGTTGAACCGGATATCGTTGCGGAAGACATTCCGTTGTCGATTCTGTATGAGGATGCGGATGTGTTGTGGTTGATAAGCCAAAGGGAATGGTCGATGCATCCGGCGGCGGGACATTACAGCAGGACACTTGTCAATGCGGTGATGTACCACTGCAAAGGAGAATTGTCTGGGATCAACGGTGTTTTTACGGCGGGGATCGTACACCGGATCGACAGGGGATACGACCGGATCGATCATAATCTGCAAAAATGACATGGCGCACAATGAGATTGCAAGGCAGTTGAAGGAGCATTCCATCAACAGGCGTTACAGGGCAATCGTGACCGGTGTTTTAAAAGATGAGGAAGGCACGATCGAAGGCGCGATCGGCAGAGATAAAAAGGATCGTAAAAAAATGGCGATCACTGCAGACGGTAAGCCTGCGGTAACTCATTACAGAGTTTTACAGCGTTTTAAGCATTACACGTATGTGGAGTGTGTACTCGAAACAGGGCGTACACACCAGATACGCGTTCATATGGCATCTATCGGACATCCTCTTTTGGGGGATGAGGTATATGGCAGAAGATCAGATAAATATAAATGTGAAGGGCAGTGCCTGCATGCAATGACACTTGGATTTCATCATCCAAGGACAGGAGAATACATTGAAGTGAATGCACCATTGCCTCCCTATTTTGAACACTTACTGGCGGTACTTGAATCATGACAAAACAGGAATTCAGAGAATTTTATCAAAACAAACTCATTTATTTGGACGGTGCAACCGGATCGAACCTGCAGAAGGCGGGTATGCCTACCGGCGTCTGCCCGGAACAGTGGATCCTGAACATTCGGATGCAATTTTTAGAACTGCAGAGAGCTTTTGTGGAAGCTGGCACTAATATTCTGTATGCACCGACATTTACGGCAAACAGGATCAAGCTGGCGGAATACGGGCTGGCAGAGCATCTTATTGATATGAATACAGAGCTTGTCGGACTGGCAAAACAGGCTGCGGGCGGCAAAGCACTGGTTGCGGGCGACATTACGATGACTGGCAGGCAGCTTACACCGATGGGAGACATGGATTTTGAGCAGCTGATCGATGTCTATAAGGAGCAGATCCGTGTTTTGGATCAGGCAGGTGTGGATCTTTTAGTCGTGGAAACGATGATGAGCCTGCAGGAAACAAGAGCTGCACTGATCGCAGCAAAAGAAGTATCTTCCCTTCCGGTGATCGCAAGTCTGACATTTGAATCTGATAACAAGACCTTTATTCGGAACAGATCCGATGACTGCCATGCTTGTATTACAGGCACTTGGCGCAGATGTCGTCGGAACGAACTGCTCGACAGGACCGGATCAGATGTGTGGGGTTGTCCGGCAGATGAAGCAGGTCGCTAAGATCCCTGTACTGGCAAAGCCGAATGCAGGGCTGCCAAAGCTGGACAGCGAGGGGAGAACGGTTTATGAAATGGATGCGGAAACCTTTGGCAGGGAGATGTGTCTGCTTGAAGTAGAAGCAGGGGCAACATTCCTGGCGGCTGCTGTGGTACAACAGTAAAGCTATATCCGTTCCATGGTAGAAAAGACAGGCGCAATGAAACTGCCGGAGACGACAGATGCAGCGCAAAACAAAGGAATCCGTTATCTGACAAGTGAACGGAAAACGCTGGCATTCGGACTGGATGACAGGTTTCATATTGTCGGAGAAAGGATCAATCCGACCGGTAAAAAGAAGTTTCAGGCATGTATCCGTGACAACGATTTTTCCATGGTAGAGGAGTTCGTTACCCAGCAGGAGGAAAGCGGTGCTTCCATTCTGGATATCAATATGGGTATGAGCGGTATTGATGAAAAGGAAACGCTTCTGAAGGTTATGGAAGATGTTTCCATGCAGACAAGCCTGCCACTTTGCATTGATTCCTCCCATGTCGATGTGCAGGAATATGTCCTGCGGCATTATCCTGGCAGGGCGCTGATCAATTCCATTTCCATGGAGAGTGCCAAGATGGAACCGCTCTTGCAGATCGCAAAGAAATATGGGGCAATGTTTATCCTGCTTCCGGTATCTGATGAGGGGCTTCCAAAGGATCTGGATGAAAAGAAAGAGATCATACAGAAGATCCTGCGCAGAGCACTGGAGCTTGGATTTACAAAAGAAGATATTGTGGTAGACGGACTGGTAGCGACAGTCGGTGCCAATAAAAATGCAGCCCTTGAAACACTGGAAACGATCCGGTACTGTAAGGAGCAGGGGCTGGCAACCATCTGTGGTCTTTCCAATATTTCCTTCGGACTTCCGGAAAGAAGCTATATCAATGCAGCGTTTCTGACCATGGCGATCGCAAACGGCCTGACTATGGCGATCGCAAATCCGAATCAGGAGCTTCTGACAAGCTGTATGCTGGCATCCGATCTGCTTTTGCATAAACAGGATGCGGATCTTTCCTATATCGAGGTCATGAATGAGCGCAAGCAGAGAACTGCAAAAACGGTGGAACAGGAAGCCACTGCGGCAGAAAAAAGTGTGCTGCAGAAAGTATATGAATGTGTTCTGAAAGGGAACAAGACAAAATTGTTGATCAGGTGCATGAGGCACTGAAAGAGCATGAAGCACAGCAGATCTTAAATGAAGCACTGTTGCCTGCGATCAATGAGGTGGGTGATCTGTTTGATAAAGGAATTTATTTCCTGCCACAGCTGATTGCCAGTGCAGAAGCCATGAAAACGGCGATCGAAGATATCCAGCCGCTTCTTCTGGCAGCCAGTGATGGTAAGCCGAAGGCAACTATTGTGATCGCAACGGTGGAAGGCGATATCCATGATATCGGGAAAAATCTTGTGGCACTGATGCTGAAAAATTATGGTTTCCGCGTGATCGATCTCGGAAAAGATGTGCCCAAAGAGGTTATTATAGAGACAGCGAAAAAGGAACATGCGGATATTATCGCACTTTCCGCACTGATGACGACGACAATGCAGCAGATGAAGCATGTGATCGAATATGCCAAGGAACAGGGCGTGACAGCAAAGGTACTGATCGGCGGTGCAGTCATTACGCAGGGAGTATGCGGATGAAATCGGCGCAGACGGTTATTCCAAGGACGCAGCGGAGGCAGTCAAAGTCGCAAAGCAGGTGCTTGGATTGCGTGATTAAGAAGATGGCATATTGCGAAATGCATATATAAGGAGTAAAATTTTAAAAGTATAGATGCAGAATGAAGGAGACAGAACATGAACGGTGCAGATGCAATGGTAAAATGTCTTGAAATGGAAGGGGTTAAAGCAGTATTCGGCTATCCGGGTGTTGCGATCTGTCCATTTTATAACAGTATTTTAGATTCAGAGATAGAAAGCGTGCTGGTGCGTACAGAACAGAATGCAGCGCATGCGGCAAGCGGACTTGCCCGCGTATCACCGGTAGGCGGATATCACTGGAGCGGCGGAATCCCGATTTGTCAAATACAGCTATCTGGTCAAAAATGCAGAGGACATTCCGCAAATTTTTAAAGAAGCGTTTTATATTGCAAATACCGGCAGAAAAGGTCCTGTCCTGATCGACGTTCCGATCGATGTGCAGAATGCGCCGGTACGCAAATTCAAATATCCGGACAGCGTGAGCATGCGCACCTATAAACCGACTGTAAAAAGGACATATCGTGCAGATCAAAAGGTGGCAAAAAGAGCTTTCCAAGGCAAAAAGACCGCTGATCTGTGCAGGCGGTGGCGTATTATTAAAGTGATGCAAAGGAAGTGTTATATCAGTTTGCACATAAATATCAGGTTCCGGTTGTTTCCACGATGATGGGAATTGGTGTCATGCCGACAGAGGACGATATGTATTTTGGCATGGTCGGTAATAACGGGCATCCCTATGCCAACAGAGCCATGAATGAATGTGATCTTTTATTGATGGTCGGTGCGAGAGTGGCAGACCGTGCTGTCAATCAGCCGGATCTGATCATTAACAATAAAGTGCTGGTACATATCGATGTGGATCCGGCGGAGATCGGTAAGAACGTCGGCCCGCACATTCCGCTTGTCGGTGACTGTAAATCAATCTTTGAAGATCTGATGGAGCAGGAGATCACCGGAGATTTCACAGACTGGACAGAACAGCCTGAATTACTATGAAGCAACGATGCAGCGGAAGAGAAATCCTTCTCCGGAATATGTGGATCCGGCTGCTTTCAGGACGATCTCAGAGCTTTCCGCTGGAGGAGGACGCGGTTTATGTGGCAGACGTCGGACAGAACCAGATCTGGTCATGTAGAAATTACCACATTGTAAAGAAGGGCATTTCCTGACCTCCGGCGGTATGGGAACGATGGGCTATTCCATTCCGGCCGCAATGGGTGCCAAATACCAGTGTCCGGAAAAGGAAGTTGTTGCAGTCTGCGGAGACGGTTCTTTCAGATGTCCATGATGGAACTTGCAACAATGCGTCAGCACGGAATCCGGTCAAAATTTGTCCTTGCGCAATAATTATCTGGGTATGGTACGTCAGTATCAGCATTTTACGTATGAAGATCATTATTCCGTTGTAGATCTGACCGGATCACCGGATCTTTCCAAGATCGCAGCAGCTTACGATATGCCTTATTATCTGGTGGAGAAAAACGACCGGATCGAAGAAAGGCTGAAAGCATTTTTGCAGGATGAAAGGGCAAGCCTGATGGAAGTTGTGATCGATCCGATGGATCTTGTATAGAGGATAGACAGTAAAAGAGAGTGGAGGTCCCTATGAAGAAAATATATTCTGTATTGGTGGAAAACCGTTCCGGTGTACTTTGCAAGGTAGCGGGGCTGTTTTCCAGAAGAAGTTTTAATATTGATTCCCTCGCTGGTAGGGGAGACAGACGATAAGGAAGTATTTCCTGCATGACGATCGTTTCCAGCGGCAATCAGAGAACACTTAGAGCAGATCGAAAAGCAGCTCAACAAAAAGCTGGATATCATCAAGGTACGTACTTTCCATGAGGAGCAGAGCATTTCGCGGGAGCTCATGCTGATCAAGGTAAAATATAACCGTACAAACCGTAAGGATATCATGGAGGTCTGCAGCATCTTAAAAGCGGAGATCGTGGATATGTCCAAATCCTTTATGATGATCCAGATCTGTGCAGAGCCGGAGCGCATCCAGCTTCTGATCCAGATGCTGAAATCGATCAGTATCGTAGAAGTAGCGAGAACCGGTACGCTGGCACTTCCAAAATGTGCTGAAAACGAATAATATAACTCCAAACTATGAACACAGGTTATGGGATGCATGAAAGGATGTCATACGTTGACAAAGCCTGTCTTATGCTGATACAATGCTCATAGAGATGGTGAAGGAAGGGTATCAAGCAAATGCAAAAAGAAAGTATTTCAGATATTAGTTGACAATACATCAGGTGTTTTAAGCCGTATTTCCGGACTGTTCAGCCGCAGAGGATATAATATTGAAAGTATTACCGCCGGTGTGACGGCAGATCCGAGATACACCCGTATCACGATCGTGACGAGCGGAGATGACATCATTCTGGATCAGATCGAGAAGCAGGTTGCAAAGCTTGTCGATGTACGGGATATCAAGCTGAGTTAAAGCCGGAAAGCAGTGTTTACAGAGAACTGGCAATGATCAAGGTCAGAGCCGATGCAAGCCAGAGACAGGGTGTGATCGCCATGGCCCAGAGGATATTTTTCCGCAGCAAAGAACCGGTATCATTGGATGTCGCATCCGAATGGTAGCCAGGGACATGCACATGCATTAAACCTTAAAGAATCTGGATGCCATGTTGTTATTGGTCTTTATGAAGGAAGCAAATCATGGGCAAAAGCCGAAGCACAGGGCTTCGAAGTATATACAGCTGCAGAAGCTGCAAAGAGAGCAGACATCATTATGATTCTGATCAACGATGAGTTACAGGCAGATATGTACAAGAAAGATATCGAGCCAAACCTTGAAAGCAGGTAATATGTTAATGTTCGCTCATGGTTTTAACATTCACTTTGGTTGCATCAAGCCACCAGCAAACGTAGACGTTACAATGATAGCTCCAAAGGGACCTGGTCATACAGTACGTTCAGAATATCAGGCTGGAAAAGGAACACCTTGTCTGGTAGCTGTAGAACAGGATGCTACAGGAAAAAGCTCATGATCTTGCACTTGCATATGGTCTTGGCAATCGGCGGCGCAAGAGCTGGTTTATTAGAGACAACATTCAGAACAGAGACAGAGACAGACCTCTTCGGTGAGCAGGCAGTTCTCTGTGGCGGTGTTTGTGCTCTGATGCAGGCTGGTTTTGAAACATTAGTAGAAGCCGGTTACGATCCACGTAATGCTTATTTCGAGTGTATCCATGAGATGAAGCTGATCGTAGATCTGATCTACCAGTCAGGTTTCGCAGGCATGAGATATTCTATTTCCAATACTGCAGAGTACGGTGACTATATCACTGGACCTAAGATCGTCACAGAGGATACCAAGAAGGCTATGAAACAGATTCTTTCTGATATTCAGGATGGTACTTTTGCTAAGGACTTCTTATTGGATATGAATAGCATCTAACTTTGGACGGTTGGGATGCTATTTCTTTTTGTTATTATGATTGTCTATGTATGACAGAGCCGCAAAAATTACTAGCACTAAAGTTAAAACTTCAAGCGTGTTCAGAAGATATTGGCTGCGCATGCAGGACTTGATTCAGTCCAGGCAGGACAGTTGATTGAGGCTGATTTGGATCTGGTGCTTGGTAATGATGTTACAACACCTGTTGCCATTCATGAGATGGAGAAGTTTAATAAGAAGGAAGTATTTGACAAGACTAAGATAGCTCTTGTAATGGATCATTTCACGCCTAATAAAGATATTAAGAGTGCTGAGCACTGTAAGTGTGTAAGACAGTTCTCTGCAGCGAATGAGATCAAGAATTTCTTTGACGTTGGTTCGATGGGAATAGAGCATGCATTGCTTCCGGAAAAAGGACTTATAGTTGCAGGTGAGACCTGTATAGGTGCTGATTCACATACATGTACATATGGTGCTCTCGGAGCATTTTCAACAGGCGTTGGAAGTACAGATATGGCAGCCGGTATGGTTACAGGAAAGGCATGGTTCAAGGTACCATCAGCAATTAAGTTTAACATTGTTGGCGAGAAGGCACCTTACATAAGCGGCAAGGACGTTATCCTTCACATCATCGGCATGATCGGTGTGGACGGAGCACTTTATAAGTCAATGGAGTTTGTTGGTGACGGTATCAAGAACCTTACCATGGATGACAGATTTACCATTGCCAATATGGCTATCGAAGCAGGTGCTAAGAACGGCATCTTCCCTGTAGACGAGCTTACTGAGGAGTATATTAAGGAACATTCAGATAAGCCATATACAAAGTATGAGGCTGACGCCGATGCAGAATGTGATGAGGAGTACACTATTGATTTAAGTACACTTAAGCCAACAGTTGCTTTCCCACACCTTCCTGAGAATACAAAGACTATTGATGAGGTTGGGGACATCAAGATAGACCAGGTTGTCATCGGTTCATGTACAAATGGACGTATCTCAGATATGCGTATCGCTGCTGAGATAATCAAGGGCAGAAAGGTCGCAGACGGAGTGAGAGTTATCGTTATTCCTGGTACTCAGGCAGTTTATCTCCAGTGTATCAAGGAAGGCCTTATGACAATATTTGTTGAGGCAGGTGCAGTGGTTTCAACTCCTACATGTGGTCCGTGTCTTGGAGGGCATATGGGTGTTATGGCTGCCGGAGAGAGAGCAGTATCCACCACAAACCGTAACTTTGTTGGACGTATGGGACATGTTGATTCAGAGGTATACCTTGCCAGCCCTGCTGTTGCAGCAGCTTCAGCTCACAGGTAAGATCAGCAGCCCGGCAGAGCTTGGATTATAGAAAGGAGAATTGATATGAAGGCACATGGAACAGTACATAAGTATGGAGACAATGTAGATACAGTTTGGTAATCTGTTCAGCATTTTATACAGTCTGGCAGGCGCTACGGTCAGCTTTTTTGTCATGTGGCTGACAAAGAAGAGGCATCTTTCCATCAGGCCGGTCAGTGTGCTGGGTGGTATTTCTCATAATATAGGGCAGTTTCTGGTGGCACTTGTGCTCCTTGGAACAGCCATGTGGTATTATCTGCCGTATCTGCTGCTCATGGGTATGGTAACAGGGCTTTGTAACGGGATTCTGGGACAGCTTATGTATGACAGGAGAGCTGCTTTTATTCACAGTGACAGGAAATAAATGATGTATGAAGCAGAAGCTCTCTATACATGTTTTTAGTAATAAACAAAGGTAAGGAACAGAATATATGATCGGATATGTAAAAGGTATTTTGGAAGAAATAGAAGAGGATTGTGTGATCGTAGATGTCAACGGTCTTGGGATCCGTATTCTGACAGGCGGCGCGCTGGCATCGCAGATGCTGGCACCTGGCAGTGAAGTAAAGATCTATACTTACACTTATGTCAAGGAGGATGCGTTCCAGTTATATGGCTTCATCAGTAAAGATGAACTGTCTCTGTTTAAAAAGCTGATCACGGTCAGTGGTATCGGACCGAAAGGTGCAGCTTCTATTTTGTCTGCATTTTCGGCGGAAGATCTCCGCTATGCGATCTATGCGGGAGATATCAAGACGATTTCCAAAGCACCGGGCATTGGCAAAAAGACGGCAGAACGTCTTGTGCTGGAGCTGAAGGATAAGGTAGAGCTGGATTATCAGGCAGATACGCTGCTGGGGCAGCTTGCGGATGAAACGGTGGGAAGTACGGAACCGAATAACCGCAAGGATGCAATAGATGCTCTGACTGCACTTGGTTACAGCAGTATGGATGCTGCAAAAGCAGTGAAACAGGCAGATCCAGATGCGGATATGGATGCGGAGGATATTTTAAAGGCTGCATTGAAATATTTGATGTAAGGTTTATGAAAATAGCACAAAAAGCAGATGCTGTAATTTGAATGATACAGGAGAAAGTCAGAATGGCTGGTAGAATCATAGAGACAAATTTCACACCGGAGGACAGTAAGGTAGAAGAAACACTGCGGCCACAGCTTCTGGATGACTATATTGGTCAACAAAAAGCCAAGGAAAATATGAAGGTGTTTATTGAGGCGGCAAAGCAGCGTGGGGATTCTCTCGATCATGTCCTTTTTGTACGGACCGCCCGGGCTTGGCAAGACAACGCTTGCAGGGATCATTGCCAATGAAATGGGCGTAAATATCAAAGTAACAAGTGGACCAGCGATCGAAAAACCGGGAGAAATGGCTGCGATTTTAAATAATCTGCAGGAAGGGGATGTCCTTTTTGTGGATGAGATCCATCGCCTGAACAGACAGGTAGAAGAGGTTTTATATCCTGCAATGGAGGATTTCGCGATCGATATTATGATCGGGAAAGGAACAAGTGCCAGATCGATCCGTCTGGATCTGCCTAAGTTTACACTTGTCGGAGCAACGACAAGAGCCGGTCTTCTGACAGCACCGCTGCGTGACAGATTCGGTGTGATCCACAAGCTGGAATTCTATACAGTGGAAGAACTCAAACAGATCATCCTGCATTCCGCCAGGATCCTTGAGGTAGAGATAGAAGAAGACGGTGCTTACGAGCTTGCCAGAAGAAGCCGCGGAACGCCGCGTCTTGCCAATCGTATCTTAAAACGTGTCAGAGACTTTGCACAGGTCAAGTACGATGGTGTGATCACAAAAAGGTGGCAGATACCGCACTGGATCTGCTGGGTGTGGATAAGCTGGGACTGGATCATGTCGACCAGAATATCCTGCTTACCATGATCGATAAATTCGGCGGCGGTCCTGTCGGACTGGATACACTTGCCGCAGCGACCGGGGAAGATGCAGGTACGATTGAGGATGTATATGAGCCGTATCTGATCCTGAACGGTCTTTTGAACAGAACACCGAGAGGGGCGTGTGGTAACGGATGCGGCATATGCACATTTTCACAGGGAAACACCCTGACAGGACAAGGAGAAGTTATGAATGATATTATATTAGGTTCCCATGTGGGAATGTCCGGAAAAATGTTTTTAGGCTCTGTAAAAGAAGCAGAAAGCTATGGTGCCAATGCACTGATGGTCTATACGGGAGCACCGCAGAATACACGGCGGAAGGATGTATCGGAGCTGCGTCTGTCAGAAGGACTTGCCTATGCAAAAGAATGCGGTGTAAAGGAGATCATCATTCACGCACCGTATATCATCAATCTGGCAAATACCGTAAAACCGGACACATATACGTTTGGGGTATCGTTTCTGGCACAGGAGCTGAAACGCGTGGCTGCTTTTCAAAGCAAAATCCTTGTGCTGCATCCGGGCTCTCATTTAGGGGCGGGAGCAGAGGCCGGTATTGCGCAGCTTGTGGAAGGGCTGAATACAGTACTTGCGGAAGATGACAGTGATGTCCTGATCGCGCTCGAAACAATGGCGGGAAAAGGCGGTGAGATCGGACGGACCTTTGAGGAACTCCGGATGATTTATGACGGCGTGCAGAAAAAAGATCGTCTCAGAGTCTGTTTTGATACCTGTCATGTACATGATGCGGGATATGATCTGGTGCATGACTATGAGGGTGTGTTCCAAAAGTTTGACGAAGTGATCGGACTTTCCCAGATTGCCGTTTTCATATCAACGATAGTATGAATCCGTGCGGTGCACATAAAGACCGGCATGCCAATATCGGAAAGGGAGAGATTGGGTTTGAAACCTTGTATAAGGTAGTGCACGATCCACGTTTTCTGGGTATTCCGAAAATTCTGGAAACACCGTATCTTTGTGCAGAAGGAGAAGAAAAAAAGACTATCCCGCCTTACAAGGAAGAAATACAGCTTTTATTGCATAGATCATAGCGAAATATTCATGGGGATGATAGAACGGCTGCATGCAACTGTTTTGACTTATTTATGAAGATTCTGTGTGCTTGTCGATGTTGCTTGCTATTTGAGAAAAGTATGCTATGATACCACTTGTGTAACAAAATTGTAACAAATGCATGTTGCACTCTGTACCCATAGTTTAACGGATAAAACAGCTGATTCCGGTTCAGCCGATGGGGGTTCGATTCCTCTTGGGTACGCTATGTAGTAAGGAGGGACCCACGAAGTGGGAGGATGCCTTACTACTTTGCGCAGCCATTGCCGAAGGCAATTTTCATGCTGCGCATCCCGTGGAAGTAGGAGCAAATAAATCCCGAGCGTGGGAGGATGCCTTACTACTTTGCGCAGCCATAGCTGCGTATCTTTGTTAGGAGTGAATGATATGAAATCAGATAATAAACTTGCCCTTTTCTTCCGGAAAATCGGAAAACGATTAAAAAGAAGACAAAGTATATTCCAGAACCTTTTATTCAATTATTGCAGTTTTGATCGCGCTGATCGTTGTGATCATTGTCTCTGTATCCTGTTCAAAGAAAGAGGATAACGGTGCAGATAATGAAATTTCCGCAAATTCCGTCAGTGAGAATCAGACAGCAGGCACAGTGGATTATACGGTTCCGGATGTAGCACTGGCAGAGGATGCGTATGCGGATGTCAATGCACTTGTAAATCAGTATTTCGCTGCTATGACGACTGGTGATACAGCAGCGATCACTGCAATGAAAGATACAGCAGCACAGGAAGATCTGATTAAGATTGAAAAAGAAAGTGCATATATTGATGAATTTGACAATATCAAGGTTTATACAAAACCGGGTCCGCTGACAGATTCCTATGTGGCATTTGCATATTATGAGATTAAGTTTAAAGACATCAGTACACTGGCTCCGGGACTGACAACTTTATATATTTGTCCGAGAGAAGATGGAAGCCTGTATATCTGTGATGGAGATCTGGATGATAATACGACTGCTTATATTAAGTCAGTTGTGGCACAGGATGATGTAGTTGATCTGTTCAGTATGGTAGAGACAAAATATGCGGAAGCCATTGATGCGATGCTGATCTGAGCGGCTTTATGGATAATCTGTCCGCAAAGCTGGATGAGGAAGTCAGTCAGGCAATGGCACAGGCAGAGGGTAATACAGAAGAAGCAACAGATGCGACGGATGCAGCGCAGGAAGAACAGCCTGCCGAAGAAGAACAGCCGACAGAAAATGTGATGGAAGAGCAGGTAACTGCTACAGATACTGTCAATGTCAGAAGTTCTGACAGCGAAAATGCCGACAGGATCGGGCAGATTGCTATGGGCGAGACTGTGACAAGGTATGAGGCAAAAGAGAATGGCTGGAGCCGTATCAGCTATAATGGCGGTGATGGCTATGTGAAGAGTGAGTATTTACAGGCTGCAGGTACTGCAGATGCTTCGGCAGAGCAGCCACAGGATGAAAATCAGACAGATAACAGCCAGGCTGAGACCGCAGGAACAACAAGTCTGACGGCTAAAGGAAAGGTTACGATCAGAGAAACGGTCAATGTCCGCAAATCATCTTCTGAGACTTCGGATAAGATCGGTGTGGCATATCAGGGAGAGCATTATGATTTGATCATGGAGCAGGCTGATGGATGGTGCAAGATTTCGTTTAATGGGCAGACAGGTTATGTAAAGACGGAATATGTAGAATAACAGATTGTGCTCTTTTCACATAATGAAGGATAAGAACTGAAATATTAAAAAATAAGAAAACGCAGGATTTTTTCCTGTGTTTTCTTGTTTTATACAGGAAAAAAGATAGAATAACAGTATATATGGGAATGAAATAAGAAGAAAGAAAAACATGAAACAGGAGGTATGACAGATGGCTAAAATGAGAGTTGGTATTATCGGAGCAGGCAGGATCGCTGTAGTCATGGCGGAAACATTGCGCAAAATGAGAGGCGTGGAGGCTTATGCGATTGCATCCAGAAGTCTGGAAAAAGCGCAGGCATTTGCATTTGAGCATGGTATGACAAAGGCATATGGCAGTTATGAAGAGATGCTGCAGGATAAAAAGCTGGATCTTGTTTATATTGCGACGCCTCATACATTACATCTTACCCATGCAAAGCTGTGTATCGATTATGGAAAGCCGGTACTTGTCGAAAAACCGTTCTGTGTAAATGCAGCACAGGCACAGGAGCTTTTGGATTATGCAAAAGAAAAGGGAGTCTTTATTACGGAAGCAATCTGGGTCCGTTATCTTCCGATGTATGAGACGATCAAGCAGACACTGGATTCCGGTATAATTGGGAAACCTAAGCTTTTGACCGCAAATCTTGGTTATGAAATGACGGAAAAGGAAAGGTTGGTAGATCCGAAACTGGCAGGTGGTGCGCTTTTGGATGTTGGTATTTATCCGTTAAATTTTGCTTATATGTTATTTGGAAATGATATTGATAAAATCGAGGCATCTGCAGTGTTGAAAGATGGGATCGATACACAGGACAGCATGACTCTGACCTATAAGGATGGCAGAATGGCAGTCCTGAACAGCTCTATGGTGGCAGTCAGCGACAGACTTGGTATCATTCAGGGAACAAAGGGCTATATGGTCATAGAGAATATCAATAATTATCAGTCTATGACTGTTTATGATGCTGATTATAAAAAAGATTCTGTACAGAAAATGTCCAAAGCAGATTTCCGGCTATGAATATGAAGTGCTTGCCTGCAGAGATGCATTAAAGAAGAAGGCTTTATCCTGTGAGGCAATGCCACATGAGGAAATTATGCGTCTGATGCATGCCATGGATGAAATCCGTGAAAAAGATTGGTCTTACTTATCCGTGTGAAACAGAGGATGGAAAGACAGAAGAGAAGAATTGAAAAAAACAGGGATAAAAAAAAACCGGGAAGCATTATGCTTCCTGGCTTTTTGTTTTAGTAGGTAATTTGGAAATGCCGAGCCGTTCTGCAATCTCACGTTTAACGGCGGTATATTTTTTCTCCGGGATCGGGAGCTCTGTTCCGTCCTGTAAAAGGAGTGCAAATCTGCGGACAGACTGTACATAGATCGGATTTACAAGATGCATACTGTGCACACGGACAAATACATCAGGATATTCACTGAAAATGCGGGACGGAGACTCTGTTGATTCAAAAACACCATCCAGTGTGAAAATTTTACTGCCGCGTTTGTGGCTTTGGACGCGGATGATCTGCTTATCCAGTAAATATAATTGTTGTTTGTGCTTGCCAAGCAATGTGATATGTCTGCCACTTGGTGCAACGCTGAATTCCTGTGAAAATGGCAGCTCTGTAAAATGAACCGGATAAATGGTATCTCGGGTATCTGCCGGAATGGCATTTGAAACAAAACAGCTATGAATCAGATCATGGCTGATTCGTTTTCCGGATTCGGTATGTTCAATATAATGCTGCCAGGATAATAAAAACCCGTTGATGACAACGTATGACAGATTGATCAGGATAATGCGTATCAACGATAAAAGTCAGCAATACTTCACAATGTTGCTTTGTTGAATAAACGACAGAAGCCTGCATGTCAAATACATCAAAAGTCAGATCATGTTCTTCCGATGCATAAGTGTCTGATAAATTCTTTTTTCCGCGGATCATCTGCCCCTGCAGAGGTCCGATCCAGAGAATGTCATCATCCATGGCATCTTTAAAAGGCTGGATGTTGTTTTCATAATATTCTACTAAAATATTAACTGATTTTTTGTACGATTTTTCTGGTGTCCATGCTGTATTTCCTTTCTCAAATAAGCTTTTTAGCATACTTATTTATTGTAGACAAGTTTTTACGGAAATACAAGTTTTTTGGGGAAACAATTCGAATGAAGCAATTTTGTATCATCTCCGCGCATATTTTGTTATTATTTTCTTCCAGCCGTGATTTTACCTGCTTTTTACTTGTGGTTTTATGTGAGGAACGATAGGATAAATATATACTTATTTTTTAGGAGGCATGAAATGAAGAAGAGAGGAATGAGGAAGTTATTGTTTACAATTGCCTGTGTAATGTTATTTGCCATTGCAGGCGGCAGACAGGTTTTTGCACAGGGGGAAAGGCTGACGTTACAGGAAATATAGAAAAAACATAGAAAATTGTAAAAAAATGCAGAATTATTATACATGTATACAATTATTCTCTTGTACAAATAAAAAATATCGTTTATAATATTGCTTGGGCAATGGGGTCCATTTCATGTATATTATTAAACCAAAGGAGGACATTGAAAAATGTCATATGTTGATGAAGTCATTGAACTGGTTATTGCAAAGAACCCAGCTCAGCCTGAATTCCATCAGGCAGTCAAAGAAGTATTAGAGTCTCTTCGTACAGTCATAGAAGCAAACGAAGAAGAGTACAGAAAGAACGCTTTATTAGAGAGATTAACAACACCGGAAAGAATTATCATGTTCCGTGTTCCTTGGGTAGATGATAAGGGACAGGTTCAGGTAAACAGCGGTTTCCGTGTACAGTTTAACAATGCAATCGGACCTTACAAGGGTGGACTTCGTTTACACCCATCCGTAAACTTAGGTATTATCAAATTCTTAGGTTTTGAGCAGATTTTCAAAAACTCCCTGACAGGCCTTCCAATCGGCGGCGGTAAAGGTGGTTCTGATTTTGATCCTAAGGGTAAATCAGACAGTGAAGTTATGGCTTTCTGCCAGAGCTTTATGACAGAACTTTGCAAGCATATCGGAGCAGATACTGATGTTCCTGCCGGTGATATCGGTGTAGGCGGACGTGAAATCGGTTATATGTTCGGACAGTATAAGAGAATCCGCAACCTGTATGAAGGCGTTTTAACAGGTAAAGGTCTTACATACGGCGGATCTTTAGCAAGAACAGAAGCTACAGGATATGGTTTATTATACATCACAGAAGAAATGCTCAAGTGCAACGGCAAGGACATCAAGGGGCAAGACAATCGCTGTTTTCAGGTGCCGGTAATGTTGCTATCTATGCAATCCAGAAAGCACAGCAGCTTGGTGCTAAGCCTGTTACATGTTCTGATTCTACAGGCTGGATCTATGATCCGGAAGGAATCGATGTAGCACTTCTGAAAGAAGTCAAAGAAGTAAAACGTGCACGTCTGACAGAGTACGCTGCAGCAAGAAAGAGCGCAGAGTATCACGAAAAGAAGAACGGCGAGCATGGCGTATGGAATGTAAAATGCGATATCGCTCTTCCATGTGCAACACAGAACGAATTAAATCTGGATGATGCAAAAGCACTTGTTGCAAACGGATGCTTCGCAGTAGCTGAAGGTGCTAACATGCCTACTACATTAGAAGCTACACAGTATCTGCAGGAGAACGGCATTCTGTTCTGCCCGGGGTAAAGCAAGTAACGCCGGCGGTGTAGCTACCTCCGCTCTGGAGATGAGCCAGAACAGTCAGAGACTTTCCTGGACCTTCGAAGAGGTTGATGCAAAGCTGAAAACCATCATGGTTAATATCTTCCACAATCTGGATGATGCAGCTAAAAAGTACGGTATGGAAGGCAACGAATGTCCTGAACTCCACGATTCTTTAAGCTGTTCAGGACAGACAGCCAGTATTTACTGCTTTCATTTTCGCCCACAACAATGCTTTAGGACTTCTTTCATGCCATCTTCATTCATACCAAGCACGACATATGCTGCAAGTTTCCTGATCACACCATCATCACGTACAGAAAAGTGTACCGCATCAATAAAAACGATAGGATACACAGGGGACAAAGGACGATTCTGCCATTCCTCGATTCGTGGAAGGAGTTTATCTGTGATATCCGATACCATTCCTTCACTTACTTCAAAGCCGTAAATATCCT
>VOFC01002144.1_pt1 | contig 46883 bp, 86 predicted proteins | sample 5384161 | NCBI WGS metagenome assembly VOFC01 (sample SAMN12384722, study PRJNA508395) | human gut metagenome | isolation source: healthy gut B | host: Homo sapiens | reverse complement strand
CATTTGACCGTATCTATGAGCGTTGCCCTCAGGATTAACATTTGTAGCACCGTAACCCCAAATATTATTGGTTTTCTTGGCTATGTTTGAAGTACCCCAACCACTTTCCAAAGCTCCGATACCAAGTATCGCCAAAGCACTCATACCTGTTGTTTTTTGAGCATTGTATATACCCTCTGCGTCACTTGTTGATATAACTGAACTGCGATTAAAGTGTTTTTTAATGATTTCGGCTATTTGTGCTGTTGACAGTTTCGGAAGTTGCGTTGCTACGTCAAGACTTCCAAGCGACGAGCTGTCAAGATTTCCGTTAAAACCAACATTATCATCACCGTTTGAATTAATAGTACCACTGCTAAGAGCGGTACTATTTTTCATTTGAGTAGAATTTGATGAATTTGACATTGTGTTTGTTGGTTGAATACCTGTTGCTTGTGTTATCCATTCTCTAACCTTATCGCTTGTCGCACTACTGTTTACAATCGGCTTATAATCAGCCATTTTATTTATAACCTGCCCGTCTCTTTTTACTGATGAACGGATTAAAGGAATTTATGTTCGGTGCCGTTGTCGTATTTTGCTTTCCGTACAATGTATCAATTTTGTTTTTTAATTGATTACTCTGTTGTTGTGAATCAAAATTAAAAAGGCTGTTTACCTTATTTCTTATTGTATCTGTCAAACCCATAGTCATTTACTCCTTATCAAATCTTGATTTTCATAAGTCCTGCAACAAATTTAACTGCACGATATACAACAACACATACCCACAATTTTGTATTGTTTAGGTTAAGGTGCGCGTCGTCTGCGCCTGATACAATACCGTTATCCAAACACCACTGAACAGGCTTATGCGCCCATTCTGGCATATTACTGTCAATGCAATCGTAAATCATTTCTGATTTATCAGCCTTTTTTTTCTTTTCAACTCATTAATTTTCCTCGTTAGTTCCTCGTACTGTGTCATTGTTAAATCCTCCTTGTTTGTTTTACCCTTTGTCACTTGTCCTGTAATTCCTTTAAAAATCGCCTTTGCAAACTCTGTCGCACCGATTTTCTTGTATTTATTTGCGTCCTCTGTATCTACAAAACACACTTCAACAAGCATAGCTTTTCGCGTCACTGTGATGTACCACATACAGCTTAGAACCGTCTTTAATACCTCTGTTTTTAAAACCCAATTCACTTATCGCCTTGCAAGTATTTGTTGCCTCATCAAACTTTTTGCCGCCGTAAGTCCACACCTCTGTACCTTGCCCACCGCCACTGTTAAAGTGAATTGATACAAACAAGTCAAGTGACTGTGAATTTGCCATATCAACTATCTGTCTTAGATTTGAACTTACTGTCGGCGCATAATCATTTTTGTGCAGTCGTGCACTGTATGCCCTGCCTTTTTTAGTAAATCTTCAAGTGCATAGCCGACTTTCCGTGCCTCTACGCTCTCATCTATGTAGCCGACTGCACCACAACCGACAGTACCGCTTACAGTGTGTCCGCAATTTATTCCTATTCTCATAAATTACCACTCCTTTACGGTCATATTCTTCCACTTCTTGTATGCGTCAAAATACATCTCATTTTATCACCGTTGTATGTAATTTCGTAATACATTCCGTCCGATACGGTTGTTGACGCCAACGCCTTGAAATTCTGCAATGTCTTACAGCTCCACACGATATACACATCATCTGTGGTGATTTTCTTGCCGTCTGTCACATCAACATTATTGTTAAAATAGTTTGCGATCAATGTTTTTACTGCGTTTATAAAAATTTTATCTGTCATATTTCATTACACCTCTCTAATTGTATGTCATATATACTTCGTGTACTTTCAGGGGAAGTTATCAAGTCTTGTTTATCCCAACTGTCAACCGTTGCTTTAAGCCTTTTGTATCGCATTGACAGTTGATAATATTCATCTTGCAAATCTTTTTTCATAATCTTTGCAAGTTTCTATTTGAACAGCCTCTTTCAAATCCATATTTATTCCTCTTTTTTCCCCTCAAGTTCTGATGTCATTGTATCAAGCCACTTTTCGATACCATTTCGCAATTTGCTCGGTATCGGCAGACCGCATAAGCACATATTTTTCAGTATTGAAATACTTTCGTACATTATGTACAGCAAGCAGAAAAACTCACATATGCCCACTTGCGTAATGCCTATATATTTAAGCACTTCTTCCGGCACAAACGGTAGCATATTAAAGCCTATCAGCTTGTCCAATACCGCCAAAAATACGACCGATATAATCATTGCGATTTTTCTTATTGCTCCGTCTATGCCAAAGCAACTGTTGAACTTTTTCTCTTTGATTGCCCTTAGTAGCCCCAAAACTGTATCTAACATAACCGCAATAAATACGGTTTTAACGAATAGATTACACGCCAATGTAACCCAAAATATATTGATTGTTTCCCAAATGTTCATTTATTTATCCTCCTCGCGTATTACTACTTCTTCTCCACCTTGTTTGAATGTGAATAGCAGTTTAACCTCTCCGCTTTCATATTCTCCCACATCTATTATTTTTAAGGCTTTAGTAACTCTACAAACTCCACAATATCCTTTTTGTATACTTCCGTTGAAAACAAAAACAGAACCTAAATCATCATTATAGCGAATTTGTTCTATTGCTTCTGTATCCGGGTCTGCAACCACATTTTTTTGATGATAAACAAGTCACCTACTTTAGCTACTGTGTTTATCTTCGCCCCTATATTTTCTGCAGGATAACATTCCAAAATCGGTATGTTTATTGCTCCTATTTTTATTAGATTTTTTTATGGTTTGGTCAAAATTCCATTCAGATTCGGAATATTCACCGCTATTTATCCAATCATAAACATCTCCTGCAAGTTTGCTTCTTGTAATAGCCTCATCTGCAATATGCACGGTTTTCACTGAATTACTTCCAAGTGTTCCTGTTTCACCTTTTTCGCCCTTGTCGCCTTTGTCGCCCTTTGCACCTGTATCACCTTTCAATCCTTGCGGACCTTGTTCTCCTGTGTCGCCCTTAACACCTTGTATGCCTTGTGGTCCTCTTATCGTACCTTTGTATTGCCACTTTACGTCTTCACCGCTACCTGCTGTAGTAGACTGATAGATATAGCCATAATCGGTATTAAGGTACACATCACCCACTTTAACAAGAGGACAATCCGCATATGTATAGTTGATGTTTTCAGACGTACCGCTTAAAGCTGTGCCTGTATACCACAAGCTACCGTTTATTTACATTGCCTTTGCCTGTGCCGATAAAAAAACTCGTTTGTATCACTTGTGTATGCCGGCTCAGCGAACGACAATGTTGGTAGTAACTTTCTCAGTCCACGTCTAAATTGAATTTTATTAGCCATTTTTAACCCTCCATAATTTCTTTTTTTGTCTTGCTCTGTTATATCTCCCGACTTGACGAATATGTCAAGGTGTTTCTCTTTGTAAATGCCCATTTGATAGTATTTACGTATCAATGTTTTATTCACCGTCAACACCTGCTTTCAATTCCGCAATCTGCAACATCAACATTGCGTTGATTTCGTCCTGTGACATTGTTTCGTCACCGTTCATAACAGACTGAACATATTGTTTCATATCCGACATACTGTCAAATGTTTTTAACTGTATCTGTGACAGCTGTTCTGCCGTAGGCTGTTCAAATGTGATGTCTGTATGTTTAATTTTTTGCAATTTCTGTGTCCATATCGAAATCACCGTCAGTTTCGGCGAATTTATCATTGACAATCCTACGTTTTATACGTAATATATCCCTATCGGCGTGTATTCCGTACACAGTGCCGTCAATTTCGACACCGTGTTCGTAGAATTGTGCCTGCCCGTTTTTACTATAAAATTTGTACATAATAGCCTCCTTAACTCCACGATGTTATATTTCCTTCTGCAATACAAGTATCTGCAATTCTACCAAAAGATTTAGCACTTGTTACATTATTTTTGATTACTGTGTTACCATCGACATCTAAAAGATTAAACTCGTTATTGTCGGCTAATGATGATGAAGTAGAGAACGTGTTATTTAAGATTAATGTCTTACCAGTTGCACCTATCAATGAACAACTTCCTGTCGCAGGTATAGATGTGATAGACATATAATTATCTGATATAATAGAAGAATTACTACAATCAATGAATTGAACATATTCCCTATTAATGCATATCCCTGTAAATTGATTCCCAATTAGTCTACCTGAATTTGTCAAAAAATGACTCATTTTCATTTTGATGTATTTGCATGAAGATATTGCCTATAATTTCGCCACCACAGCTAATACTACAATCTTCCATAGATCTGAAAATATTTCCCATAATACTTCCACCTAACGATATTAAACAATTATCGCAAGTTTCAATATAATTATATTGAAAGAAAATATTTGTCGCCGAAAGCATAAACCCTAAAAGTGGTTTGTTTTGTGTAAAATTTAAAAATTCATTCCCTATTATTTTTTGCATAACGTGCAATGTAAATTTCTTTCGTTATTACATTTCCTGGAGCACCCTCAAACCCATCTATAACATTATTAAAAAATAGTACTTTACCCAATTTAAATGTTGATACACCTAATTGATGAGTGCTAAATATAGTGACAAATGAACAGAATACTATGTTCGAGTCATTTTCAGCATATAATACTGTTGGATTAATTGTATCAGATGTCACTGTTTTGGTATCTTCTACCAATGTTACATTTTTCATTGTAGAAAATTGCGGTATATGGAAAATGTACTGTTTTTCGACAGGATTTGTGTTTTTAAAAACGAATTCATCACACATTGACCCATCTAAGGTCATACCGCCTTTTAATGATATAACACATCCACCACTACTGTTCGTCAATCCATAACCACGTATGGTATTTTCGTTTGTCAAAACACATTGTGTACCTACAGGATAGATAACGCTGTTGTTTTGCGCACTATCTATCGCCGCCCGTAACTTTAATTCGTCGTGGTCGCCGTCGCACACGACAAATATTTGGTTTTTTGTTTTCATCGACGCACCTGCTGTGGGGATTGGTGTATTGTCGTTTCCACCTACATATATTTCAGCCTCTGATTTGTCATCACTATATGCAATAGCTATTTCACCTTCCGAAAGTGTTAATCTATTTATATTGCTTTTCAAACCGTGCTTTGCTATAAATCTTGTTGCCATTCTATCAATCCTCCTTTCCTTAATACGTTCCACAATCAATGACCGATGTTACTTGTGCAGACAGTTCAAGTGGGTTAAAATCACCACAATCAAAACTGTTTTCGGGTTCACTGTCAAAGCTACCGCCGTCAAGCTCTGTTCCTAACTGTTCCATACCGAATATACCACCGTCGTATGATGTAATACCGATTGCTGTGTACAGATTTTTGAAGTTCGTTTGTATACGCATACACTATTTCTTCGACAAAAGCCTTAAAATCAATATAGTCAAAGTATTTATCAAGGTCTTTCACCTTGTCCCATATTGCTACTCTATCTTCTGTGATAGTATCAAGTACATTCTTGTTACTGTGCTTGTGAGCCAGTGTTTGCAGTGTATTCACCACATTTTCAAGCATTTCCCTTTGTGTTTATTTCATCATCAAGTTTTGCGTTTGTATCGTCAATCTTGCCGTTTAACATGCTATCCATATCTTCAAGAGATTTTTGTATAATCTCAATTTCAGATTTGGTTATGTACTCTTTATCATTAACAAGTTGCGATACAAGTGTAGGAACACTTAAAGCAAGCCTTAAACTCTCTTTTGAAATATCTTTTTTTGAGTGATATTCCTGCTATTTGAGTTATTTTCAGAACGTATTTATTAAGCAAGTCAGGTGTTTCAGAGCCGAAGTCTGTCTTTTGATAACATACATTACCCTTCATTTAACCACCCCATTAATTTAAACGCACCCTTACACATAGATTACAAGGCTTTTGTGTCCTTGTTTTCAAACTTCAACGCCGATACAGTCTTATTTACAACATAGTTTTCTTTGACTTCCGACCATAGTTCGGTCTTATGCGGTTTTTCTTGACATAGTGGCATATAAAGCAACGTCGTCACCGTCACATTGCCACCCTATATCGTTCACACCTCTCTTATTTGCCGACACAACAGGCATTTTAAGATATATTGTTTTTCCTGCACCAACTGTATCTTCATATACATAATCGAAGCCGGTTGTCATTCGTTCGAATTCTTCCATTTCTTCTGCGTTTGTTGGTTTGTCATACATTATTATTTATCCCCCTTTTAAACTCAACGTGTGCCATACCGCTTGCATAGTCGATAGTAAAGCTGTGCAGACTATCCATAGGCAAATCAACAACTCCTCTGCCAATCGTACAATCTTCACTTTCATATTCAATTTTTATATCTTTAAGATTTTGTTCTTCAACAATTATTCTCTTTACCTTTTGACATATCTCTATATCTATCGAGAATAACCAAGCTGTTGGTACTCTGTTTATAAACAACAGTGTTTCGTTTGGGTTTTTTACACGTCACTGCGACGTTATCACCTATTCTAAATAACATATATTTTCCTCCTTAACTTGTACTTGTCGGTAAACCTATTACCGTACATTTCGAAAAATCCCAAGTGCCTTTGGGGTATGTCTTACTTCCAGTCGAACCTATAAAAGACGTTCCTACAGCTTTTATAGCAATACCAACACCCGTATCGTAAATCTGAAAAACTTCTTGTCCTTTGCCATTCGATACTCGCTTCAATGTCAAATCACCATAATTACCACTTGAATTACCAATAGTCACATACGCCCTTTTATCCTCATTATAAAATTTCGCTCCAACTATATCTGTACCTGTTATCGTTCCCTCTGTTATAAGGTCACCGCTCACCTTTACGCAACCGTTCAATATAAATCCGCCTGATATTTGAGTGAATGCAGAATTAATGCCGTTTTTTCGTCATACTCTAACCAATCTTGTAAAATATCATTGAAATAATAATATTTGTTGTTATACTTGTAGAGTTTTTCTTTATCCAACGTTTTATCGCTTGCGGACGGTTTTTCTTTTACCGTAATAGCCTCTGATGTATTCATTTTTTCAAATGCAAGTGATTCAATCTTTTCTGCTGTTTTGATTGAATTGTGTTTCCACACCTTTCTTTAGCTTTGAAACCCTTGTAGATATTCCGTCGGCAGTCATAGTGAACGTTGAAGATAATGTTTCTACTGAATTATCCGTGTATTCTTGACTTGATACTACTGACATTTCAATAGCTTGTGCCGTTTGCGATACGGTTGAATATTGATTTAGACTGTTTTCTAAGTCCTCATACGATACTTTGCTTTCTATCTTTTCAGCCGTTACACTGAATTGAGTATCATAGCCGTTTAATTTTTTTTCGCAAAAGTGGTTGCGAGGTTGCTTTCGTCTATGTTGTCTAAAGCGTCCTCTAATGTCCTTTTCAGCTTAACGTAATTGTCGTTTAATTCCGATACCGTTTCTCTAAGCTGTTTGTAATTCATATTGTTAATATCATCTTGATGATACAAATAACTCACCTCCTGGAGTAATACCGAGTTCCATTTCATAGAAACGTACATAGCCGTGTCCCTCAAAATGTAACTTGTAGCCATAATTAGCGGTCATTCGTGGTTTTAAGCGTATTGCTTGCATACCTTTCCGACCGTTACTGTCATATAGCAACTGCGATGTTTCAGGATTAAATTCTTCATTGTCGTACAGTGCATACACCTTGAAACGCCCCCTCAATATACGCAAGCATTTGAAATTTTGCTATATGTTTGATATTTACTGTCTGATATGTGCTTGAAGATGATGATGTCAGTATGGTTGATAAGTCCGTTTCACAGCTCCAATCGTCCGTATATTTGTTCGTATCCATTTTGTATACAACACCGTCTTTGCATAACATATACATACCGTTTTTGTTATGTGCAAAGCCTAATACTTCACTATTAATCACTTGTTGCGACCATTGACCGACCATTGTGTCATACACAAACAGATACATTTCGCCTTGTCTGTCTGTACAATACAAGTAATAGTTTCTTCCGTCACTACCCGAAACGGCACTTTTGAACTCGTCAATTCCAAGATTATAGCCAATCTCACGCGGTTGTGAGCCTGTATACACCTTGATTTCATCATCTGACGCAAATATCAGTTTGCCGTTTACCTCTTGTATGCTCCTGTTGTCAATAGACCCCTCCGCATACACGTCAACCAATCTGAACGGATTTTTTACTGTTGTATATTTCGTGCATAAAGTCACGTTTAAAGAAACAAACAACGTGGTTGTCATACACTGTTATACCTGTAAAGTTACCGCCTGCTTTTGTGTTGGTTTGTGAGGCACTGCTCCACGCATTGCTTTCGTTGCTTTCAGCTACGGTGTCTAAGTTCCAATTCGTATAGTCGTTATAGCCTGAAACGTGTACTCTATCCTCATCAACTCCGAAAAGTCGTGATAAATGCACTACTGCATACTTTAGATTAGGGAACGACGGCGAAACAGTTATTCCAAACCCACTTTTTCCGTCACCTATATCGCTACAAAATTGATAGGTTTGATTATCGTATGTGTTAAGCCAATAGCAACTCTTATTGCTCCCCTCAGGCGGTGCATAGTTTTCGGTAAATTCATAATACTTTGATACTTTCTTGCCGTTTTCAAGATTTTTTAATCAATTCGTATTTGTATTTATCGTCGCTATCCTTATCGGTGTTTTCGGTCCTTTGTAATATGCTTTTGCCGTAACTTCTTTGTCGCTTATCTTTTCATAATAATCGGTTATATTCGTACCGTATGCAATATCAGTTACTTCCTCATACTCATACGGTATTATCGTACCGTTATCATCAGCTTTTCTTACGTATAGTTTGGTTTGAACCGTACCTGTACTATCAGAAACCCTTTCATAATAACTTGATATATTATCGCCTGTTTTCAGATTACGAACTTTCACATATGTATAAAGGGAACGAAGTGCCTGTTCGCTCGTAAAATGTTACATTTGTATTTGTTCCCAATGGTGCAGGCTCTCTTTGATATAAGCCTTTGCCTTTTAACTTATCGCCTTGCTGTAACCAAGTGGCAACGGTGTATGTATACGGCGAGTATTCACCTTGCCTTTCGTAGTAATACACATCGCCACCGTCATATGTTGTTTCATTCGTATCTTCTATCGGCACATAACCGTCACGGAACACCTTATATTCCGTCTTTTTGTAACCGTCATTATACGTTTGTTTACTTGACTTTCTGTAACCGTCATTGTAATACTCGTCTTTCGTCTGCGTATATCCGTCGTTGTAGTATTTTTTTATTTCAACGTCCAAATTGCTTGTTTCAAAGTAGTTTGTGCCACCTGTCAAAGTAAATCTGCCTATCGCCCCATTCCAAACATAGTAAGTTTTTTTTTGCCACTACTTTCTTTTTGACAATACATAACATCAATATCGGCATTGCCGTCCTTAACTGCCTGTTTGTCAAATGTAGTAGGGTCTTTGTCTGTATCTACAATCTTCATAAACATAGATACTTTGTCAGGAAACAGTATCAATTTCTTTACATATGTGCCGCCGAGTACATCAACGGCATTTTCATATACATTGAATTGCACCATACTACGCTGTATCGCGTCAGTTTCTTCTGTCACACCCTTTTTTATTAGACCTGTATATACTTTTGTGATTTGTCCTTTACTGTTTTTCTTGTCGCTCAAAACGAGATAATCAAGTTTTAATTCGGTATCGTCACGATAGATAACAACAAGGAAATCATCAAAACTGAATAGCGATATAGGGTGTTTGTATTCAAGTCCCATATCGGACAATATGTTTACCCTGCTTTGCGACGGTGTTAAATAAGGTGCCTCGGCTGTAGAAATGTTGCATTCCATAGACAAAGCACCTGTATCTATAACTTGCCGTCTGTTTAAACCGCTCCAATTCAGTTTGGAAAGGCTATATTGCTTTAGTGCCTGTGGTAATGGTACTTGTCCGAATTGTAATTCGTTTTGTTTCTTTGCCATATAACCTCTCCTTTACTGTCCGAATTGTTGGGCTTTATCAGATAGCCATTGTTTGAAATTTTCAAGTAAAATATTGTAATTGTTGAGCCAATTTGACGCAGGACCGTACTCATTTTCAAGTGAATACGCCTCGCCTCTCAACTTTGACTTTACCAATTCGATAAATTCTATCGGTATCATCACGTTACCGTCTTGTATTTCGTCATTTTCATTTACTTTTATCAATTTAGGCTTGATATGATAGATTAATTTAATAAAATTAGGCGTTTTTTGCATTTTAACAGTCAAATTATCACCTTTTTTATAAAAACAATCGGGAAATACGAAACCGCTCGTTATACTCGTCTTTATTAATTGTGTTGTATCTGCATACACCGCATATATATCTTCAAACCGTATCGGTGCTTCATTATCCGAAACATCAAGGTTTGCAAGTTGTATAACATCCTCTTGCGGTTCGGTCATTCTCAAGTCGTTCTGTTCTTTTATAATGGCACTGTATAACAGCCATTGCAGGCTGTTCAGCCACGTTACATACGTCGAATTTGTGATAGGAAGTGCGACGTCCACTTCACTCTGTAATTCTGCTATTAACACTTTTGCAGATATTCCACTGTCAAACACTTCTCTACCACCTCATTCGTCGTACACGTCTGTTATGTGCGTGATTTTTCCAATAATGCACATAGGCATTTCTTGATTTTCGTGTAAATTCTTGCTTGAATATACCCTGTTGGTCGTAACCGCAAAGGTATAAGATATTGTCCACGATTGCCGGAGTATAAAGTGGTAATACAACGTTTTCGTCCGATAAATCGTGTACTGGTGTAAAATGCACACCCTCTTTGAATAGTAAGTCAGGATATAATGCTTCAAGTTCTCCAACGGTGTCGTTAAAGAAATTAAAGAACCGCCGCTGTTCCAAAGGCACTTTTAGACTTACCTTTTCGTATATTTCTTTAAGTGTTACTTCTGCTTGTTCCAATTTATCACCGCATTTCAGAAAAAAAATATTTCAGCAAGTACCTAAAATAACGGCAAAAGTAACGGCAAGGCAACATAGAATCACCTTGCCGTTAGAATTAAATACAGTTGTAAATTCTGATTAGACCGCCCGGATTTGAGCAGATAAGGTCACCATAGTTTGCAAGCAACGCTCTGTAAACTGATGAATTTTCCTTTAGGTTGAAAATACCACCGCCTTGTAGGTCAGCAAACTTCCATTCCTGTGTATGTAATTCAAGTGCTGATGTATCGACACCCCAAATTTCATCATCCGGCACGAACATTTCGTTGACAACATCAACCTGTCTGTTGGCGAAATCAAACTGAATTGATTTGAAACCACCCTGTAAGGTGTTCTGTTCAACTCTGATATTGTTTACTCTTAGGTATTCTGCGTAGTGGTCGTACGCTTCGTCACCGCACAACAGCATATCAACCTTTGAGTTCTTGTCCTTTTCGGCACGTCTTAGAGCCTTTCTGATAATGTTGTCCTCAACATTATCATTTGCGTCAATAACAATAGGCTTGACAAACGAATTGTCTGCCTTGCTTACGCCGTAAATTGTTGGAACTTCATCGTCGAAGATAGCACCAAGACCTGTGATTTCACGGTTAAATGAGTTCTGCACCGTCATAAAGCCGTCAACAAGTGCTGTTGTAGGTGCTTTGTCAAGGGTAATCTCATAGTTACCATTGCTGTTCTTTGTACGGTTAATTGCCATAATTCGTAGCTGTTTAGCAACCACGTCGTTTGGCGTTGTAGCCGAGGTCGGATAAAAGTCTACAATCAAGCCTTCCTTGACGTACTTAATATCAGTTACTTCAACTTTTGTTGTCGGAGTTGTCTGTTTAACAACCTTTGTTAATGCGCCTGTACCGTTGCCGAATAGTGAACGTCCGACGTTCCATTTTGCTGTTTCATATGCTGCCTTAACTTCTGTGTCAAGTGCGTTTGCCATAGAGCCATTCTTGCCTGTAAGTTGTACAGCTTTGATTGATAGTTCAACGTTTGTATACATATCTTTTGCGTATGTTCTGAAACGTTTGAACATAACGTTACCTGCTTCAGGTGTCGCAAGTCCTTCTTCTCCGTAGCCAAAGCCACCCGATAGACCGATTGGAGCTGACGCAACAATCTCATTTGCTACCAATGGCTTTTTTCTTGATTTTTGATAGTAGTGGCGTAGGCTCGATACCGAGTAGGTTATTCCATACCGGTAAGTAGTTAGATTTTAGAGCCTCTTCAATAGTTTTTAAGTTTTGTTCTCTTCCCATTTAAAAATTCTCCCTCTTTTTGTAATGTGGGTACGTTATTTCCCTCTGAACATATCTTTTGTTCTTTTGGAGGCGTCGTCCCAAGTTGTTGGTTTTTCCTTTATTGTTAATGCCGCGTTTACAGCGCCGTTTGACGCTGACATTGCAGGCACTTGCTGACTTTGTTTAATGTCGTCCAATCTCTTTTTTTCAATCATTTGTTGAAATTCAGGATTGCTGTCGTAGTATTTCATTAATTCTTCTGCTGTTGGGTCTGACGGTGGCGGTGTATTCGCGGAATTTACGCCGTTTGCAATCATATACGCCGTCAAATACTTTTCGTCCATAGGTATATCGTCATTGGCTAACCACTTGTTATGTTCAATTATGTAGTCCAGCTGTGGCAACATATCGTTAATACCTTTCAGTTCATCAACACCTTTGAACGCCTCAAGCATTTCCCTTTTTTCTTTCTCACGCATTCCGTCCTTTGCGTATTGCAAGGCAGGTTCAACGTCTTTTAGCACTTGCTGTGTGACGTATTTTTGCATTGCGTTTGCATAGTCCTGTTGCATTTGCTGAACAGTTGCATCGTCCTCGAAAGCTAAACGGTTTACATCCAACATTGGCATTTGCATTGCGTCCTCTATAATTGCTTGCTCACGTTGCTGTGATTGCTGTGTTATAGTCTGTTGCAATTCGTTATTTGTCTGTCTTAGCTGTTCATTTTCTGCCATAATGCGTTGATAATCTTGTTCACGTTGTGCCGCCGCTTGTGCCGCCGCCTGTGCTACATTCGCCGCCTCATCAACCGCATTATTATCCTGTGTCGGTTGTTCTTGTGATTGTGGTTCTTGCTCTTGTCCCTCTTGTTGTGGTTCTTGTGGGGTATCTTGGGGGTGCTTTCTTCGCCCAATACCTCTTGACCGTCAAACATATCTTCGGTCGCTCGTCTTGCGTCGTAGAAATTATCCATTATGTATAGTCCTCCTATCTTTGTCCTTGTTGTGCCAACATAGCAATTACATTCTGCTGTTGATCTTGTGTCTGTGCCTGTTTATGTAGTCTGATATGGTCCTCTAATGCTTTTGCATACTCAGGCTTTTTTCAGTTTTAACAGTTGAAAATCCAACTGCAAGATATACCGTAGGTGTTCGTCTATGTGTATATCGTGGTCGTCAAACTCTGATACTCTCGGTACTGCACCCTGCTCAAAAAATACATTTTCACGTTGTGCCGCTTGAATTTGCAGTGCATTGATGTTCATTATTTCGGTGTAATTGCCTACTTTCATAAACTCCAGTGCCCTCTGTTTTACACGTTCAGGTATCTGACCGTTTGCGTCGGTAAACAGTCCCATTTTGTATGCGTCGAAGAAACGTTCCTTTTGCACTTCTTCCGACATCAACAGTTCATTTTCTGTGACGTATTCCACGTCATAGCTGTTAATATCGTCGCTATTCCAAATAATCGCATTACCGATGCGGTTTTTACCTGTGCAATTCAGCACGCGTCGCGTATTCGCGTATTTTTTATAGATTTCAAGCCACATTACCGCTAAATTTTTGATACTGTTTCGGATATGGTCGCCTGTCAGTGATAGACGTGTATTGTCTATGTCAACAAGGTTCTGTATAGCTGTACCTGACGTTACGCCCGCAGGCGTTGCACCGTTCATCATCAGCTGTGATACACCTGCTACATATTCCATATCATTTTTCAGATTGTAGCGTTCCGTCATTATTTCTGACGGTAAATTGCCATTCGGAATAGGTGTAGGTGCATTTGTTCCCTGTCTGTACACTAACATTGCACCAGGTGCCGCACCGTTCTGTTCAAATTCTTCAATGTCGATACTGCCCTCTTCGGCATAGAAACCCTGTATTGCAATGCGTTTGATGTATTCGTGTATACGGTTTAGACAACCGTTATACGCACGCTGACGTGGTATTAAATCTTCGATTACTGACCTACCGAAAAAATTGTCCTGCCGTTTCACGACACATCATTTGCGTTAGCGGTATGCGTGAATACGGTAGCGGACCGTAGTAAACCAAATGTTCGTCACCGACAATGATTATCATTCTTCCGTCCGGTCTGTGTTTGGTCGGACGTTCAAAATACGTAATCACTTTTGCGGCGTTATCTACCGAACGTGTACCTAATGTTGTGACGGTATTCTCGTAACCGAAACCGCCTCCGGCAACAACGGGCGTCAATTCAAACGTTTCAACCGTTGCACCCTCAACTTTGATACCGTATAGGTCGTATATTTCCTCTTTGGTCTTTACTTGCTCCAAAATAATTGAACGTTGTGCCTCTATTCCCTCTTTGAATATGCTTTCTGGGAATACTTCGTACGGTGTTATCAATCCGTACTCCAAATCGCCTTGATAGAACGCTTGCTCAAACTTTCTCTCATTGCCCTCTTCATCAACAGTAACGACTTTTTTTCGGTGGCGTATTTCTCGCCCTTGTCCTTATCCCACCACGATAACCAAAAACAGTTACCGCACAATTCATTCCACTGTATTGCGGTATTTTTCTTGGTGTCAAAATCGCTTGAAGTCTGCAAATACTGCAATATCGTAGTTGATGTTTCAGCCTTTGCGTAGTCCTCTAACTCGTTCGTTCGTGGATTTACTTTCATTCGATAGTTAATCTTTTTCAGATTGGCAATTCGCGTATCTATTAACGGTGCAATCTGATTAAACGTTTCACGTTCCAACCAATCGTATACAGGCTCCAACTGTTCGATTTCGCGACTGTATGGGTTAAAATCGCAATACTGATTACCGACTAAAAAATTAGCGTTTAAATGCCATTGCGTTTCCAATGCTGAACGTGCTGAACGGCGTTTCTCTAATTCTTCGTGAATATTTGCGATAATATCTTCCTTGTACAGCTGATTTCCATCGTCGTCGGTGTCAATTACTCTGTCAACTTCTTCATCGTCTGCACTTTCACTGTTAGGTGGTGAAAACATACTCTTAACGCTCGCCTTTATGCCCTGCAATACAGGTGAATATCTTAAATTCATTATTCATCACCCACCTTTGCGTCGTTCTTACGCCACCTATTCAAAACGGTTTTATGCCTGCTGATAGGCTGTTTTGGCTCATCGGCTTTGATGTTGTTGTATTCGGTCATATTTCTACACATCAACCTGTTATACAGGTCTTTGCGTTCGATATGTTGTACTATCGTCATTCCTACTATGGTTAATGTTTGAATAGCTGTAACGCATAGCAGAAACCCTGTTACATTCATAGCCACTCCCCTTAACTAACTTGCAAAATACTCTCAATCAATGTTTCTTTGTCGGCGTTTGCATTGATACCCATTTCTTTGGCGATTTTCTTTAAATCGTTGTATTTAACATTGTCCAAATACTCCTTTGTGTACGGAATAGGGTATTCTTCTGCGTTGTTATCCTCTGTTTCAACTGTTTCTTCCGCGTTTTTAACTGTTTTCTCTATTCCGCCGTGGAAAAATAGCGGTGGCGGTGGTACTGATACCGTCTTTTTTTCTACTGACGGGTCGTATTCCGCAACAGCTTTAATTGCTTTTTTCAAACATTCTTCACAGATAATGACACTGTTACCGAATTCGTTTGTATTTGTCAGTGAATATGTATCGGTATTTTTGCACCCTCTGACTTCGCATTTTTTCTTTATCTTCTTGATTTTCATTAGAAATAGCTCCTCCTTTTTTCTAATCTGCCTTTTAATGCTTTCTCTCTGTACTTTTGTACCGCTGTCTTTTCCTCTTTCGGTGGTTTTGACGGTGATGTGAATTGCAACACGAAATATCGCAATGCGTCAGGTAAATGTGTTATATCGTGCGGTTCTGTCGCACAATCCGTTGGATGTTTGGTATCACGTTGCAACGATGTTAAACAGTCGATTAATTCAATGCAGTTATCGAATATCATCAATCGGCTACTGCCGTTTTTTGACCTGTAATAAATCTTTGACCGCCAACCAACCTACCTCACGGTTATTTGAACTTTTCAACAGTGGTAAACCGCCCTCACGGAACAAATCCGCCTTTGTTTTACCGCTTTCTTGCGTCCTGCCCCACATATCAGGTGGGGCGGCGGTGTATTCTATTCGTTCGTCAGTCGGCGTCAGATTGACTATTTCCCTGCACCGACTGAAATAACTTTGTTGCTTTCGGCATATTCGCGGTAAACATAGTAGTTACCGTGTTCATCAATAGCCACCCATACGCACGCCAAGACAATCCAAACCGTAGTCCATTCCACGATATTTACGCCAATGTTCAGGAATTTGAAACGGTTTAACAATATGTATTGACCTGTCAAATTCATCGAAATAACGCCCTTCGAGTAAATCCCAACTGCCGTCACGCCATGCTTCTCGCAGTCCGTCGGGCAGGTTATTTAACATATCAACATAGCCTGTATCTGTTTCCAATAACACCGCATTATCAAACACCGTCGCAGGAATGAACATATAATCGTTAGGATTTTCTGCATTCCTGTATTTTCGTGATACAAACAGACGTTTTACCCATTCGTGACCGACACCGCCAGGGTTACACGTCAGATACATACGTTTCGGAAACGAATTAGCACCTCTGATACACGCTGTTAATGTTGAATATTGATATTCGGTGAATTGCGTTGCTTCGTCCATAAAAATGACGTCGTATTCGATACCCTGATACTGATTGACGTCGCTCTCGCTGTCGCAATATCCCATTTCCAACAGTGAACCGTTATTGAAATAGAAACATTTTTCCTGTTTGCTGTATCTCGCTATGCCTTTCAGCAATGGCTCCAGTTCGCGAACGTGGTTACGCTCTAAATCCCTGTATGTCCGTCGCAGAAATAACATTTTTATACCTGCATATCTGATAGCCAATAGCACTGCTTTCATTCTGACCGCCCACGACTTGCCGCCCCTCTTGCTCCGCCGTACATAATCATTCGGTTATGTGCGGTGAAAAACTGTTCCTGTTTCGGATTTGTGCGTGATAGGTCTAATTTCAGACTATTCTGCATATTTCATCACGTCCTGTGGCATTTTAATTTCAATCGTCGTATTTTCAGTCGATTGTCCCTGTGCTAATGCACGTTTGTCATACAACGTATTGACCGCCGTACTGATTTCAGACAACTTGTGCAGTTCCAATGACCGTATCTTCGCTCGCAATTCCTGTTTTTGCGTTGCTGTCATTTCATCAGCCGGAATATCGTTCATTAGTTCTTCTAATTCACGCTGATGTTTTAACGCCAATTCCATACGTCTGTTAATCAGCTCCGTGCCGTTCTCAATGGCTCTGCTCGCCGTTTCGATGAAACCCTCGCGGACCTCTCGCCGTTTTTTTCGCGTATTCGTCCATATCAGGCGGATGTCGTCGCCACCACGATTTTAACGTGTTTACGGGAATACCCATTTTGCGTGATACTAATTCCCAATTTCCCAATACCGTGTATTCCGCAAATGCCTGCTCACGGTCGGCGTCTGTATATGTTCTCTGTTTCGCTATGGCTGACACCCCTTTTTCGTCAATTTAATATTTCCGTCCCCACCGACAATCAGTGAAATATTAACCCACCGTCACCACGACGGTTCTACCTACTATATGTAGTAAATCAAATCTATCCCCCACACTATTTTCCAATTTTAATATTTTTACATTTTGTATATATTGCATAAATCATCATAGAAATATATGTATATTTTTCATAATCTTATTTAACTTTAGCATAAAAGTATTGACTTTGGCATAAAGGTATGCTATACTATAATCAGAAAATAACAAAAGAGGTCAGCCGAAAGGCAAGAGAAAGGAAGATTAATTATGAAAAAAGAGATTAATTTACGGAGAAACAAACGCATACGACATTATCATTAGCGTTGACGAAGAAGGATGTTGCAGATACGTCACAGAGAAAAGAATGGTTCCCGAATTTAGCTGACTGTGATGATGATGACGAAAAAAACTGAAAAAAGCAGAAGAATTTTTAAGAACTATTGAAGATGATAGTTCTTGGGAAAACGACAGTTACGAATTATCAGCAGACGAAGTATTAGAATATGTAGACATCATCACTGAAATTGAAAAAGAGCTATAAAAGTGCAATTCCGACGCATTTCGGTGCGTCGGTGCAATGCAGAGGTGCAATATGATAACAAGACAAGAAAGGAAGATTAAAATGAAAGAATATAGAGAACCTCTATCAATAGAGGTGGAAAAATATGAAAGAGTGTTTACCGAAAGCGGTAAGGCTCTTATAAAAGAAATCACATCAAAAACACCTTACACTGAAGCTCCAAGGTGTCCCGAGCCGAACGGAACTCTCCGTTTTGGTATACCTGAAACAGAGAGCGATAACACCTCATATTGGATTGAGGTAACAGGCTTGGAAGACGAAGTAATAGGTTATCGTTGTGGAAATGGTCAAGGTTGCTTTACAGTAGAGGACTTTAAAGCCAATACTGTAGAAGATTTTATCAATGATAAAATCAAATTTAATTAATAGGAGGAATGTAAAATGCAAAAAATTATTAAAGGTCGTAAGTACGACACAGACACTGCACAAAAGGTGTGCAGTTATGATAACGGCTTGCCGGAGAGCGACTTTGACGCCCTTTGTGAGCAACTATATATAAAGCGTACCGGAGAGTTTTTCTTGTATGGCTACGGTGGTGCAAGAACGGCTTATGCCGAAGCCGACGGTAATATGTGGACTTCGGGTGAGCGAATTGTTCCACTTTCGGAAAATGACGCAAAGGCGTTTGCCGAAGAACACGCCTCACCGGAAGTTTATGAGCAATACTTCGGTGAAGCGTCGGAGGCGACACCTACCGAACAACAATAACGTTATCGGCAGGAACTAAGAAAAAGCTTCAGTCGCTTGCTCTCGAAAGACGTGAAAATATCAGTCAAACTATCGAAAGACTGATTGAAAACGCATAATACAAAAAGGACAGTTACCGCTTTGGTAGCTGTCTTTTTTGCGTTATATTATATTTTTTATCTTTTGCCTAAATCGTTTATAGAATTCGCGTTTTAGATTAAATAATCGTTTTGGGTGCAATCCGTATTGCATTTGTATGTAGACGTGATTGACAGAGCTGTCCGTCAGAAATTTATACAGTGCCTGATAGTCCTCTCCTGCGACCTCAAGACACATATTCAGCACTGCCTTATCTTGCTCCGGCAGTCGTTTAGCATTAACACACAGGAAATATATCAATCCTTGCGTGTTATAGCTTATCCCCAATTTGTCTAACGTTCTCGAAAACCTAAACTCCGTCAATCTCCTGTCCTCCTATTTGCTATACAATATCCTTCCGTCGTAATAGAATGTCATACCGCATTCTTTTCTTACGACCTCTTTAACCTCTTTCAGCTTGCCGTCCTGCATACCCATTAAAACATCTTTTATTGCCTGTCCTAATTCTGTTATACGTTTCTTTTTTTCCAATTTAGCATTGAATAAAACGTATATAGAATTATCGGTGCATTGTTTTTCATTGCACACGTAACCATTTTAATACGGTCTTGCTCGGCAGTGCTTGTTTTGATTTTCAGTGGGTCAAAATCGTTCATCAGTTTTTCATAATCAAAATCGCACTCATCTTTTAATTCCTCTGCGAGTTTATCAATATCGCGTTCACGGTTATACACAACCCCAATATATCGAATAACTCCCTCTATGTATTGACACACGCGTTTTTTTGACCCCATTTGCATTTTATACGCAGATACCACGCACCGACTACCACAAGATTGACAACACCCTCTGTTGTAACTTCATTTTCAACAATCTTGTACGACTGCAATGCTTTCTTTCTATCGAATTTCTTAATACCGCGTTTCTCTGCAATTTTATCAAAATTTTTTTAATATTCTTTCTTCTTCGGCGTTCTTTATCACCTGCTTTACAGCTCTGCGTTTTTGTTTTAATTTCTTCGCTACTTTATCTTTCACGCTCTACTCAACCTTTCTTATCCGGCACATATTCCGGACACTTTTCAATCCTATACGAATCATACGTCTTGCGTTGTACCTTTTTCAGCAGTCCAACCCTCCACAGGTTGGAAACAACTGCTCCACGAACAATCGCCGCAAGCTTTCTGACACGCCCAACATAATTGTTCTTTAGCCATTCTGCACCTCGTCCAGTCGTTGTTGGTATTCAGTGAAGTACCATTCTAATTCATCTCTAAATGTTTTGATAGCCTCTTCGGCTTTTTCTCTTGTTCTGAAATATATGTTATTTAAACATCGACAACAACTATCTGCGTGAGCATAGAGCATATCAAGTGAATAATTGTATTTTATGTTATAAAAACAAAGGGTTCCGTCTTGCCAATCTTTTTGCGATATGACCTTGTCGTTCAATGCTTGCCATTGTCTTAAACAACACAACAGCTTATCTGCACGGGCGTTATTATCGGCGATTATTTCACTATTGTAATAATTGCCTATATTATAATAAATACCATCTGCTGAATCATTTCCCTCCGTGTAAAACCTCACATCACTATCTTCGCCAACATAATAATACTTATCATTATATTTTGCTCGCTCATATCCTGTTTCAGGCTTGTCCTCAGCAAACCCTAACTCATTTAACTGTTCCTCTGACATTTCAACTTGTATGTTCTTTCCATTTGCACTTATAGTTACTTGCATTGTTATTCCTCCGTTTGTTTTTTCTTGAAATTCCTTTAATCTTTCTTCTAAATATTCAATCTCATCTTTCCAATGCTCAATCAGCATTTCTTCGATTTGCTGTTTTGCGCCATCTATGCTGTCAGCCCACAATATATCGTTATCTGCATTTAATTCTTCTGATATGTAATAAAACGCCTTATCATCTTCTTCATCTTGAACTAAACTTTGCGATTATATCCTCGTCATCTCCATAAAATTGATCGAAATGCAATTCATAGCACTCTTTGCCAAATTCATTCTTTTCCGTTTTCCATTCTTTCATTTGTTTCGCTCCTTGCTCTCATAGGCTTTTTGTTATCATTTTCTTGACCGCCTTCAAAATCATCATTAATTGCCACAAGCAAAGCCATAAATTCATGATATTTTTTCTTTATCTACATCATCTAAATGCCAATATTCTTCATACCCTTTTTCTGATTATTGCTAATAGTACAAAAGCCGAATATAATACATATTGTTGCAAACACTCTGCTTAGTGCTGATGGTATCATCAGCATAAATGCTATCCGACACCATGTTTCAGTGTGCTTGTCCCACGATTTGAAAATCATCTTGGATATATTTATTTTATGCTTTTTCAAATTTTATTCCTCCACAATTTCTTCATCAATTAATTCCATAGAAAAAAATTTCACGCCCTGTTTTAATGCTACCTGAGTGCCGTCAGGATTTTTTCATGCAAATCGTCATACCGTTTTTTAGCAATCCATTTATTATCCCTTCAGCTTTGGCAAGTAACATTGCATTATGCATCATTGCCTGTAACCAATTCATTTTTATCCTCCCAACAATCGCAAGTTGTATGCCGTGTATCTTCTTTCCATAGCAAAAATGTTTTCGTTGGGCATTTTGCATATACACCAGTTGTATTATCATTTAAAACGGTAAGAAACTTGCATTTATCACAGCTTTTAATCATCTTCTGATATTCCTTAATTTTAGTCAGTTTTAGTTTTATATAGCTTGCTTTCCAACCTCGCACCTTTGTTTGATGTACATATTTACCTTGTGAGTTCCTTATAATATACCCGCGTTCCGCAAATTTTGGCATAACTGAGCCGTAGTCATATCCTTTATCCTGTAAAAATCAACAAGCTTATATTTATTAATTGTCGCAACACCGTTTTCGATTTTACCCCATATTTCATTATTGAAAGTTAATGATTGAGCAAATCTCTCTGCATTATGATATACCCAATTACAAATTGTATTGTAGCAATAATCAACAGTATCATCTTGCGGTACTTCTTCTCTTATATTTCTTTCGGCTAATAATGCCGTTAATAGTAACAGGTAATTTATACTGTCGCCTATCTTTTCAGCCCACGTTTCTTTTGATATTGCCTCGCCTTGCTCGTAATCATCAATCAAATCATACACGCTGACAGTATGCTTTGCCATCATACCGCCTAACGCTTTAACCGCTGTGCATTTCTGCAATTTGCCTGCCACTTTGAAATTATGCAATCTATCATCGGTTGCATATTCTTCTGCTTTACTGCATAGAACGCTTTTACACGTTTCTATGCGGTTGTTTACTAACTTCTTCAAATTGTTCAGTTCTCATATCGTCACCTCTTATTCGCACGGCTCATACTTTTTTCTGAAACACATCAGGCTTACACGGGTAATATTCTCCTCGTAGTCCTCTGATGATGTAGTCACCTGTGCTTGCTACCATATCGCCCTCTAAGGTTTTTATTATCAATACTCCGTTTGTAATAATAGCACTTTCATTTTTACAAATCGCATAATCTCTGCTACATTTTCGCCTGTCCATTTCGTTGCTTCTATTTCACACGGCTTTGTTCTAAACTTCATTTTTGTTCCTCCATTAATTTCAACGTTCTTTTCAGTTTTTCGTCTGCAATTTTGTTTATTGTGTCATTGTCAATGTTAAATAAATATTGCAACTGTATCATCATTACAATTACGTCCGATAATTCTTCTTTTATACCGTCTGTAACTTCGTCCATTGTTTTCTTACCGGTTGTCCACTTTGCCTTATTCTCATATACTTGGTCAATGCTTGCGTCAGTTCAGCCATTTCCTCAATCACCAATGGGATTTGTTTTTTCCGTAATAATTTGCTATCCCCAACCAATCTTGCTTTTTTATGTATCGGCATAACCGCATTTTCTTCCAAATACTTCAGCGTATGTAACCAATTTGCAAGCTGTTGGTGTTCTTCTACATACTCTAAACAATTTTTAGTTGTGACTTCTTCGCAATATTCTATCGCCTCATCAAGCGTCATAGTCTTTGATTTTCTTTCTGTTGTTGAACGCATATTCCAGTTGCTTATTACATTCTCTTTTTCTTCTCAATACAGCTTCTCGCACCACATTTATGGCACTCTACTTGATAGCAACCGTTATATGTTTGATATAATTCTGCCTCGCCACCACAAAACGGACACGGCTTTAATTTGTTATTGTTCATTTTCTATTCCTCCAACTCATCTATCTTCTCAAATATGTAATCTACCGCAGACTTCAAATCATTACCGACGCTTTGGATGTTCTGTGGTGTCAGTTGTGCACCGACAAGCATTGCGTAACAAGTTTCTTTGCTCGGTATCACTGTACACGCAAGCATACAGCATATTCCGGATATAACCGAAATTCTCAACAACTTTTTTTCTGTTAGTTTTGGGCGTTCCTTGTAATAACAACCTATCGATATATATGCACACATCGCAATAGCAACAACGACAGCTATTGCAGTAATTACAATCAATGCTGTTTTCATTTCGTCAGTAAGATTAATTAAATAAATCAAACTCGGTTTAATTAATGGTGTATTCATTACTCATTTCCTCCTTCAAATATTGGTTTATATTTATTGCCTATCGGTGTGTTATACAATCCGCACGCCTCATATTTGCTACGCCAATTTGTATTAGCCTCTCTCGTTATACCATACGCCTTGCATTTGCAGTGATGTTTTCCGTCAACTGCTATTGTTGTGAAGTTACAGCAATTACGGCATAACACTCCTTCCATTTCGCCGTATTCTCGATACATAGCACCGATTTTAATTCTCTTTTTTTCTTCGCCATTTTCTTCCTCCTCAAAATTGCTCACCACTTTTATAATTCTTATAACCACTTTCATAATAGTTTCATTTTCTATGTCATTACCGCTATATTCAGTATGCAGTAATGCGCTTTCTCTACCCATTTCATAATAATGAGCCATAAAATTCATGTTAAAAAACGAATTTTTTTCTGGAAATTGATTAAGTATTTTTAATCTGTATTCTGTTTGCTTAAGCATTATATCTTGAACTGCCTCTTTTGCGTCTTTCGAGTTGCGAATTGAAGCAATGCAAAGGTCTATAAATTTTAATTTATTAAAATCTAAATTTTCTGTTTTTTGCTTCGCCTAAATATTCTTTAAATGTCTTGCGAATAATATCATCGAAATCATACGGCAAACGCGTATTCATTTCTATTTCCACGCCCATTGGTAATTTAATAGTCATTATCTTATTCCTCCATATCAATCCACGTTATTCCGACAGCATAAGCTGCCCAAATATCACTTTTAAAGCCGTAAAACCAGTCAGGATTTTTCTTTGTTCCCTTGCCGTTCTTTAAATCGTGCTTTGCAAATCTGTCTATCAAAGCCCTGCGAATAGTTGCGTCGTTGGCTTTCATACTGTGACAGATATTCATTTTTTCATCTTTGCGTGTTATGTATTGAACATCCTTTTGTAATTGCTTTGCTTTTTCAGTAAACCTGCCTATCCAAACACACGTTTCAAACACTTCACGTCCAACCGGCATACCGTAGCACGCCACCATTTCAATAACAACAACGTCCACTTGATGTACTCTTATCAGGCGTTCAAAACTGTCTAACAATTCGTTGTTATCCGTCTTTCCGAAGTCTTGCGGTTTCATTGTTTCTCCGTCAATAATGCACCAACCGCTTTGTGTATTACCGGGGTCTATTGCTAATATTACCACTACATTCGCTCCCTCATTATTTTTTCAAGTTCGTCATAATCAACACCGTTGTCGTCATATACGCTTTGTTCATTCCCTTTGCGGTATGTTTTCTTTGCACCTTGCACTTCCGTAAGTGTGGTACGTCCTGCGTTAAAGTGATTACGCAATATCGCCTCTATATACTTGTAATTACGTTTGTTGTTCTTTACAGCTTCGCTTATAGCATATTCAACGACATCTTCTGACATAGCATTAAGCCAATCATCTAAGCCTTGCAGTGTAATCGGTGTCAAAAGGTGCTATATTGTTCTCATATAGCTTAACAATTCTTACAGGCAGACGTGGCAGTTTCCTTTCTTCTACTCTCTTTTCTTTTTACTTTACTTTCTTCTACTTTCTTTTGTTCGGAAATGTTTACATTTTTGCTTAAAATGTTTACATTTTCATTTAAAATGTTTTATAAATTTTCATTTAAAATGCGTACTTCAACTTCTTTACGGCGACTAAATTTTCTTGGTCGACTTTAATTCACTGTCAAATATACCTCTTTTAATCGCGGCTCTCACTATTTCGGACCGTCATTACCGTCCCAACTTCTTGATTGAATACTTCCGACTACCGCAATCATACTGCCCTTTTGGAAATATCTTCATCACCGATAAATTCACCTGTCTGACGCCATGCAACGCAGTTGATGAAATCATCTACAATAACTTCTGTCGCATACTGCCGTCATTACCGTCCCAACTTCTTGTTTGAATACTTCCGACTATGGCATTACCGGAAATTTTGAAAATTCACCTGTCTTGCATTGAAAAATCTGCGTCATATTCACCGTTTGAATTTTGAAACGTCGTGTTACTGCTATCGAAAATCTCGAAGCAAACACCGTTCGGAGTTTGACGCATTTCAACGTCTTTCGTAAGACGTCCCATTAATATAACTTTATTCAACTCTTCCTTCCCCTTAAATGCTCTCTTTAAAAATCTCCTTTATATCTTTTCTTATGAGTTTTAATAATGTAATATTAAATCTTCCAATGACAGCCGAATATGCTACACGATTATTCCCTTTGCGTTGGTACATTGAAATCAATGCACCGTCACATTCGGTTTCAAATACTTCGTTCGTGTATGTATCTTCTACTCTTATTTTTACCATTGCATTTCCTCCTGATTATTTCTTCAATCCAAGCACCTTGCACAAATATTCGTCAAGTTTTATTGATGTTAAATGATACTTGTTATTGAAGTCTGTTTTTCTCCTTTTTGTGTGCCTCCGTGTGGTGTAACCTACATAGCGGCTGAACTTCCTTGTCTAAGTGGTGTGTGGTTTTGCGATTTACACCGCTACCGACAGTATCGACGTGATGTATGTCGGCTTTCTTTCCGCACACCGCACAAGTCTTTTTTGCACAACATAGATACAAATACCTGTCTATATCCTCTGTTATATTTAATAGACTGTCATTTGTCGGTATATCGTGATTTATGCATAGTTCAATGAGCCACGATATAAAATCTTTAGCGGTTGTCATATCTACGTCCGACAGACTGAATATATCAATATCCAAACACTCACAATAATTCAACGTAAGTTGCCTGCGAAAGTGCTTCGTTATCACTCTTGTCTATTATGTACAGCAGTTTCATCAACCTCAATTCTTCTTGATACTCGCGCTTATTTGATATTCCGTTTATGTATGTACCTATATCGTTCACCAGTGCGAATATCTTACGTCTTTGTTTGTTCGATATACTCCGTCCGTCGTTCAAACGAATTTCACAATCTGTTATACACTTCTGTTCCAATGCGCTTGTATTGTCAAACGGTGCGACTATCGTAAGAAATTCGCCGTCATAGTCCTTGATTACACCCTGTATTTCCATTATTTCTATCCTCGTGTTGATGTAGATATACATATGAACCATTACGCCCGATGTTTTCGTAAATGAAATTATCACATTTTTGTTTGCTTAGATGTGTATGTAAAACACCGTGCTCGTAAGCATACTGTCCTTGTCGCTCTTTCTCTCGTATTCGCTCTTGTATTTCTTCATCTATGTAATTTGCTTCTATCATATAAAGGTCGTAATTTTCAGCCTTTATGCCTTTCATACTGTTGGTGTCGGTTGCATATATCAGTCTCTCGTTGTTCATAAATATTCTATATCCGAAGTTTGGTACATCGTGATACAGCTTTATAGGTGATATTTGAAACAATCCATAATTGTATGTCTTGCCCGCCTCTACAACGTCTATATTGCTTTTATCGACACCACATTCAACCAAATCATTTAACAGATGAACTCCCCCGCAAACCGTAATGTTGGGCGGTTATTCGCCAACGCTTTAATTGTTCGCCTGTTAAAATGGTCCGAATGGATATGTGTTAATAACACAATTTTATATTCTTGTATACGTCCTTTAACGCTCTAAACGAAACGCCGCAATCTATGAGTATAACATCATTAATAACTACGGCGTTCCCCTTTACTACCTGTGCTGATGATGTTGTATTCCATATCAATCAAAATCATCAAGTGACATAGGCTCGTCTGCTTCTTCTGTAGGAACATTTGGCTGTTGTTCCCCAAAATCATCAGGTTCTTGCTGTTCAACTTCCGTATACGTCGTATCAATTGTATCTATGTATTCTGTTTCGCCGTCCTCGTTGATTACTGCCATATCCTTTGAATAAACGTCTTGCATTTCAATGGACATAATGCCCCATTTGGAGATTAGCTGACGTAACATAGTTTTATATGCCATACCGTCAAAATCTTTTTCCCAAAATGTATAACCTTTTCTTGCTTTGTAACCTTGTGAATACTTCAATGCGTGTTGCTCCATTTTTTGACTTAGACCAATAAATTGCTTTTTAAAACCGTTCTGATACTCGAACATTGCATAATAGCCGATTGTTTCGGCTTGCTCTCTTTGTTCTTCGTCGTCAATTAACTGTACTTCTATTTCTTCTTCCAAAGGGTCAAACTTAACGAGTTCGCCTTTTTTGATAGCAAGTACATTTAGCTTTTTATAATATCCACTGCGTATCGCAAGCTGAATATATCCCTTATATCCAAGCTGAAATTGTGCCTTTTACAATGATTTTTGTTATCATTAAATGGCACAAGGTAATATTGTCCAAGCTGTGGTGACGGAGATAAGTTAAGACTTTCACCGAGCAATGCCGCCGACACTATCGTTCCTGCTTCGCACTCTTGTAGTGCAGGATTGGCAGAACACCGCCGAAATGATAGATGATGTAAAACGTCTTGCTCGGTTTGGATCTTGCAATGTGTTATTTATAGCCCTCTGGAATTTATCCGTTGTAATCGCCGTCCTAAATGACGGTTTTTGCTTTGCAATTTGATTATTCATAACGAATACCTTCTTTCTTCATAAATTCTTTTTAATTGCTTTAGCTGTTGTCGCGTGCCGTATGCCTTAAACTGTACCGCGAATATTTTTTCTTCTTGTGGCTTAATCTCTGTTTCTACCGGCTTGATCACTTCCGGTGGTGTGAGCGGCTTTTCTATTTGCTCATCAACCTTTTGTGAGGCAACTTCTTTTTGTATCTCTGCTCTTTTCTTTCAATCTCTCTTTCTTTTTCCTCTTGTATAGCCTGCATACGAGCCTTGACGACTTGAACTGCTTCCGATACGTTGAGGCTTTTCTTGTACTCGACAAGTATAGCTTCTTTGTCCTCTTGCGTTTCAATCATTTTTAAATCACAAGATACTCTGTCAATGGCATCTTTTACAGCGTTTTTTAATGATTTCATACTTGCCGACATTGTTATGTTAATACCGAGCTTGTCAAACGTAAGAAAATCAATATTTTTTGAGGCTACATACTCGTTAAAATATTCAACAACCTCTTGTTTCTTGATGTCCTTTATACCGTTTTTCCACACTGTTTATTTTTGTTTTCAACTGTGCGTCTGTATCTTTGTAAACGCTCATACAACTTTTGAACTTGTTCTGTACCGCTTGTATCGGTGCTATTGCTGTTTCCATAGCCTCTTTATAACGTTTTTCAAGTTCCGTGCGTTCTTTTGTTAATGCACTTCTCATTGACTTTATTTGCTTGTAATTATCCTCCGTACACTCATATTGCAAGGCACTTTGTGTACGTTCCTGAATAATCTCTTGCAGTTTGTCCAACTGCTCCGATATAACCAGTAGTTGGTTCACTGTAATAATTCCAAACTCACCCTCTGCATTTTCTAATATCTTAATATCTTCACTCATATATCTACCTCTCCTGTCTTTGCGAATTCCTCCATACAGTTTTTCGCAACAACTATATCTGCGATTTCGTAGTATTTGTCGCCTACAAATATAGGCTCATTGCACTCGTCACAAGTACAGGCAACTACTTCCTCGCCACAACTGTCCTTGCCGTAGTTGCCTGTTATCTCTTTGTCAACATCAATGTATCCGAACATTTGACATTTTTCCTTTCTATGTGTTAAAATATCGATGTGTTATAATATATGCCGTTGAACGGTATTGCGGAGGAAATTAAATTCCCCCGCTTTTTTATTATTCAATTATATGTACATTCGGTACATCTTCAAGCAATTCTCTTAGCTTGTCCGCAACGTTCTTTACTGCCTCACGTTCCCAAGCTCCACCGTCTGCCTCAAACAGTGCCGCTCTTCCGTCTTTAAGTCTGATTAAGAAATCGCTTGCCGGTTGTTCAACCTCTAAAAATGTTCTGTATGGTTTCAACGTAACAATCGGCTTAATACGTTGCTCGCCAACTAACTGAATACCACTCTTGACAGTTGCTGACTGCGTGATACCGTCGTCTTTTGTCTGTACACTCTGTTGGTCTGTTATGTTACCAAGCAACTGCACAAGATAATCTCTGTCCTCTGTCGGTGCAAAACGCGATTTTAGACAGATAATCATATTTTCAATGCTTATATACTCGTTAAAATCGAAACCGATAAATTTTTGCTTCGGCAGTAAAAAGGTCTTTCACGTTGCATATCATCTCTGATTGCACCGAACACGTGTACTCGTTCTGCTGATGTGTTGCTCTGACGAACAGCGGAAGATTATACTCATTCATCTCTTGTTTTTATCATCTCTGCCAAACCGCTTAGACTTGAAAGGACTATTGTATCAGCAAGTTCGTTTTCAATCCTATATAAGTGCTTTGTCCGAAAAAGTGCCTTGCACTGTTTCAATCACCTTTGGTCCTGTCATATCCTCGATTTTTTCAATAAACTCTCTATCAATCATTATCTTTATCCTCCTTTAAATTACATTACTTTCTTAATCGCTATAATCTTTGGCTCATCTTGCTCGAGCCGTCTAATGCCATTTGCCCCGGTACTTGTGGCAACATTTCAACCAATGCTTTGCCCTCGTCTGATTCCGTCAAATACAACGCACTTTCAATGTTGTTTGTCGGTGTCAATGTTGACTTAACCTGTGTTGACATTTTGATGTTCTGTCTTTCGCTGTCAGGCTTTAATGACAGCGTTAATATTATCTTTCTTACTGCGTCCGCTTTGGTGTTTAGGTCGGCGATATTATCAACGACCTTGCTTAGCTCATAATCCAATCTTTCACCGATTGCGCCACGAGCAACCTCTAATAAATTTGCATTACCCACTTTTTATCATTCCTTTCTTGATTTTTTTTTTTTGTGGTATAATATATGTAAAACATAGATTAATCTATGTAATTACCTTTGACCGTTATTGAGTTGCCGCTATGACGGTCTTTTCTTTTTTGCAACGATATTGATGTACGGCTCGCCACCGTTACGATTATAACGTACTTCAAAATCAGCACTGCCATTAATCAATATTTTAGTTCTGTCGGGAAATGCATTTAATATTGAAACAAGCTCGTCATTTCTGTAACTCTCTACTTCGTTATTCATTCTCTTTCACCTCCAACTTCTTCTTGATGTCTTTCAACATCTTTAATTGTAATCTGTATTTCTTATCGACTGTTTTGTCAGTCGGAATACACAACGACATAATTTCTTTAAACGGCTTACCCTCATACACGCTTATACATATAACCGGTGCAAACTTATTGTCACCTACCATTGTGTATATCACGACAGGCGCGTCGTCACGTTTTGCCGCCAACAAATTAATCTGCATACATAAATTATGTAGCATGCTTATCTGAACTGTTGTCATTTGTTATCCTCCTATATTCATCATCACGATTATTTCAAATGCTATCAGTAACATTGAAAACATTGTTACCGCAATGATATATTCTGTATTTTTCATTTGCCATTCACCAACGCAATCACTTGGTCTATCTGTCTGTTGGTCTTTTCGTCAAACTTGTGACTGCGTGTTTGTGGTTGTTCCTCTGCAGCATATATACCGCCTTTCATATCTGCCATTGCCTTACCGGTATCAACCCACGCTCTTCGACCTTTTCATTCAGGGCTGTTCCATATCCTCATTATCAAATTCATTTCTTATCTTCCTCTCTCATTAACTTCCAACCGCCGAATAGTCCGATACCGAAACTAAACAAAGCTACACCTATAATGTACATATGTTTTACCTCTCTTTCACTGCCAATATTTATGAGTCCCTGTTTTAGGGAGCCGTTTTCCTCACAGGCACAAGCGAGTTACTCTAAAAAATACTTAAGTATGATACTATATACAGTAAAATGGAGGTCACAAAAAGAGTAACTCGTTTCTGCCTGCAAGGTATTTAATTTTTATGACATCTCTCTTGCTAACTTAGCGACAGAGATATATCCTTTATTAAAACCAAATAGCTCTAATACTGTTTTTCTATTCAATCCGCAGAACGTCGCGACGTTTTTGACATTCAGCATTTCTTTATTAGGATAAACCTCTTTAATTCTTTCAAAGATTATCTCTGTATGACGGTTTTTCAAGTGCCATTTCGTTCACCTCCACTTCTGCAAGAAACTCTTTACCAACATTACAACCGACACTGGAAACGCTATAGCAGCGAGAGTGCCACAAGCAATCGCTATCATTACTATCATTCTTTTCGCTCCTTTACTAATTATATTTAGGTGTTAATCTTACTCTGTAACCTTTGACGGTATCTACGGAATTAGATTGTATAACCGCAATGGTTACAGGGTTTTCTTCGTCTGTTTCTACTACTATTTTTGTGTATTGACCTAATGTTTCTTTATCAACCATTTTTCTGCTCCTTATTTAGTTTTTACTTTCTGTTCTTGTTTTGCTATCCACATTGTGCTATAATTTTCTATATCTGCTTTTACAAGTTTTAAGGAGTGATATTTATGTTAAGCAATCGACAAGTATGTATATTGAAATATCTTTATCCCGATAAAAGAATTAATGAAAATGAGCTATACAAACATTTCAATGTAAACATTGAGGATAAAGTTATTCAAGCCTTGTTAAAAACAAGTTAATTTTTATTGACTCTTCCCAACTATACCAACCTAAACTCATATATCTTACTGAACAAGGTATAGCTTATATCGAAAATCTTCTTACATCAGAAACTGAAAAGAAATTGCACAATATTCACGAATGGATAAACACTATAATCTCTGGATTAGCATTAATTACAGCTATTATTGCTTTAATCGTATCAATAATGAAATGATAGCTATTATCAAAGCTACTAATGATGTAATTGTTTGTATCCATAAAAAACGTTTATGTTTTTTACTATCCATTTTTTCACTCCCTATTTAGTTTTTTACTTTCTGTTCTTGTTTTGCTATCCAATCTACACTTACATTAAATAGCTCTGCCAATTTTGACGCATAAGCTAAGTCAAGACTTTTTTGACGTTCACCGTTTTCTATATAAGTATAATAATTTTGACTTATACCTAAGAAGTCTGCGACGGCTTGCTTTTGTCATTTTCTTTTTAAGCCTTAATTTTTTTTTTTAATATTCTCTCACGTTCTCACCCCTTATTCTCACGTTATGTGAGTATTATATAACACAGTGTGAGAATTGTCAATACTTTTCTTAACATTTTGTGAGAATTATTTTATTTTTATATTTTTTTATTGCATAATCTCACTAATAGTGATATTATGAATTTAACGGAGGGTGACTATGATGTTTGCAGAAAAATTAAAAAAACATTAAGAAAGCAAAAAGGATTGACACAAACGAAATTTGCAAAAGATTTTAATATTGCTACCGGAACTATCGGAATGTGGGAAACAGGCAAACGTCAGCCTGATTATAATACTTTAGTAAAAATCGCAAAATATTTTGACGTATCTATAAATTATCTTTTAGAAGAACAAGCAGAACCTGAAGAATTGCAAATTGCTCGTTCAAGAACAAGAGAATTACACGAAACTAATAGTGTCCCTACTATTCAAACTATTGAAGAAAAAACTGGTACATCTTACACCACCTTTAGACAGTGGTATGAAGGTACAGGAGATTACTTTAACGACAAACTTTATCTCATTGCAGATTTGTATAATGTTTCAATAGATTACTTATTAGGACGTCAAGAACAGCTCCCTGAATTAAACAATAAAGACCAAAAAAGAAATACAAAAAATATTAGATGAAACAAAAAAGAACAACTACTATCACAGGACGGCTTGATGTTCGACGGTGTACCTGCAACAGAAGAAGATGTACAAAAGATAATAATGGCTATGCAAATGGGTATGGAAATGATAAAGAAAGAAAAACAAAGCCAAGTTTACACCGAAGAAATATCGTAAAAATAATTGAGGTATTGCCTATGAATAGGATTGTAAATAAAATTGTATCTAAGTATCATTCTCGCAATCCAATAGATATAGCGCAAGGAATGAATATAAAAGTCGCTTATGCTGATTTAGGCGAAAATGTACACGGTTTTTACCAATACTACAAGCGCGGAATGGTTATATACATCAACAGTTCACTTGATGAGTTTATGCAACTTCAAGTATTGCGTCACGAAATAGGTCACGCAGTGCCACATAGAAAAACTAATCGTATATTTATGGAGCGTTCAACTTTTCAAGTTCCCGATAAATATGAGAATGAGGCTGACTTGTTTGCAACTTTCCTCGCTATTTCTGATGATGATGTGTGAATATATAAGCAACGAATATACAGTACAACAAATATCAAATATGACAGGCTGTAAAGAAAAAAATTTATTGAGCAGAGGATTAGAGATTATTGTGAGGGGGTAATTATATGAAAAAATTAAAAATAACTTTTGAAGAAAACAATAAACCAAAAATCAAATATAAAAACTATCCTCGTATAGATGTTAATAAAATGTATTCAAATAGTGAAGATACTATCGAACAAATGCAGGTCGAACACATCAAAAAGATAAAAAAGAAAGTTCTATTACGCTATCTATTGCCTACGGTCATTGTTTCTGTTTTACTTATTTGCGGTTGTGCTACTTTATCTTTGTACTTGAATTATCGTGTTGCAGAAATATCCACAAATAGAGAAGCGATTGCAAAAAGAGCCGATGATTTAGCAAAAGAAGTCCGCACGTTAAAAAGAAGGCAAAAAACAGATTTGGAAGATAGACTTCAAAATCTAATTGACACAACAAAAGATAAAGAAAATTACGAAAATAATAATCAGCAAAATAATGACTTTAATAATACAAGGCTTTGTAGCGTTCCTGACTGCAATTACAGAGCTAACAAAGGTAGCTACTATTGTTCTATACACGAATGTTCACAATCCGGTTGTCACAATCAAAGAGCAAATGATTTATCTTCATATTGTGTTGATCATAAAATGCATTGTCTCTGATTGCAATAATGGGCGTAGCTTAAATAGTTTTTACTGTCTAATGCATTCAAACTGATTTCAACCGATTTTGTTGACATCAGCAAAAATCGGTTAAAAATAAAAAATCTCCGACTGCTACCAACAGTCGGAGAATAAGATATAGAGTGTATTGCATATATATTCGCAAAATTATTGTATCATATACACTCTGTTTTTGCAATACCTAATTTTAAAAGGAGTGTATTAAAATGAAAAAGAGAAAAGACGGAAAGATACTTAAAAGTCGTCACAATCAACGGTAAGAGATTATATTTCTACAGTAGCAAAACTACGGAGCAACAAGCTGAACGTGATATTAATCGTCAAATTCTTGCTTACACCCAACAAGAAGAAAGAGGTAAACTGTTTAGTGAAGTTGCAGAAGAATGGGAAGAAGAACATTTTCCTAAGATAGAGTATAATACCGCAAAAAGATATAAAATTTTACTTAGTCACGCAATAGAAGAATTTGATGATAGATATATCAAAGAAATACAGCCTATCGATATTGAGCAATATTTAGACTATTATGTAACAAGAGATTACGCAACAAAACCATAAAAGACCAATTATCCATAGTCCGATTAGTTTTTAAATACGCCTATATAAAAGGCTATGTTGAAAATGACCCCTACAAGATATATTAGTCCTCCAAAAGGCAAGTCAGCCATCAAACGACAACCTCTTACAGAAGAAGAAACCGAAGCAGTGAAAAATAGTCTAAATTGTTCTTTTGGTTTGTTCCCATATTTTTTGTTATACACCGGATTAAGAAAGGGCGAAGCTCTTGCTTTACAGTTTAAAGATATTGATTTCGATAATAAAGAAATTAATGTTTATAAATCTGTATATCATAAAAAAAGCAACGTCCCTCATATTAAAGGCACTAAAACAGAAAACGGCACTCGCAAAGTGGTTTTGCTTGATGTATTAGCAGATAAACTTCCTAAAGGAAAAGATGAAAATTTTATATTTTCGATTGACGGTACAAAGCCGCTCGGTTATTCAGCTTTTCAACGCCGTTGGGATAAATATAAAAAAAAGAAACAGGACTTGATATAACAGCTCATCAGTTGCGTCATACTTACGCAACAATACTTTTTGAAGCAGGGATAGACGTAAAAGATGCTCAACATTTATTAGGGCATAGCGACATTTCGGTTACAAGAAATATTTATACACATATTCGTACAAATCACTTTAAAGAAACCGTGGAAAAATTAAATACATTTATGAATTAGTCAAGCATTAGTCAGATATGTTCAGAAACCGCATATTCATTAAATATTTAAGGGGTTCGAATCCCTCCGGGCGTACCATAAGTTACAATATCCGAACCTCGGTTCGGATATTTTTGTTTTTCTATAAAAAACAATATTTTTTGCAAAAAAGTATTGACAAAATAATTTTAATGTGCTATCATATTATTTGTCGTCAGACATTAAAACTGAATATGCGTGATTAGCTCAGTTGGTAGAGCACCTGACTCTTAATCAGGGTGTCCAGGGTTCGAGCCCCCTGATCGCGTACCACGAATACCGCTTAAACACTGGGTTTGAGCGGTTTTTGTTTTGTCCTTTAATCAATCTCTAAAACACTTTCTAACACTTTTCTAACACTTTTATGCACTGAACATACCCTTTAGTCCCTGTCCCAATTCTCTCTTATGTTTCCATGCTTATATGACCGTAAATGTTCATTGTAGTGCTAATATCCGCATGTCCAAGCCATTCTGATATATCTTTCATATTCCACCCTCTGAGAATAAGCATCGATGCACAACTATGACGCAAATCATGAAATCTAATGTGCGGAAGCTCATTTTTCTTTAAAACTTTTTGCAACTCGTGGCTAGGATAACTTGGATAATACGGTGTACCATCTTCTTTTGCAAAAATATATCCACTATCAGAATAACAATTTTTAAAAAAATCTTTATTCTTTTTTTGTTTTTCTAACAGTTTTTCTAACAATGGCTTCACATCATCCAAAAGAGGATATACGCGATTACTTGTTTTATTTTTTAGTAGAATCTTTGGCAACCACTTGATTTTGCAGAACAACCGTATGCTGAATTACTATGGTATTATTCTCAAAGTCGACTGCATCCCACCGTAACCCCATAAGTTCGCTCCGCCTTAACCCGTATATAATAGTCATATATAACATATCGTGCAACATTGTACTTTTAGAAACTTCAAGCAACCTATTACACTGTTCCACTGTGTAAAATGAAGGTTTTACAGTGGTTTTCTGCATTTTAGGCAATCTTGCGTACTGACATGGATTATCTCTTATTAGTTCTTCACGAATGGCTTTCTTAAAAATCAAACTTAATATTGTACCGTGAATTTTTAGAGTTCTACATGATAATCCGCCAGGTTTACCATCTAACCTTCCCGTAACCGCCTTATAATTATAATATTTTTCAATATCTGCTATCTTCACATCTTGTAGCATTAAATTCTTTTTGTTCAAAATACGGGATTAAATGGTTTTCCGTATCGGTTTTATATCCTTCGTATGTAACAATATCAACTTGCGTAATCACTTCTTTAAGCCACTTTTTATGTATCCCACAAAGTCAATTTTATCAAACATATTGGGATTTTCATTATACTCCGCTAATAATCTTGTCAAAGCCGCTTCGGCTTCTCGCTTATTACCTTTCTTTGCATCAATATAGAGATTTATCCATTTTTGCTTTTTATTAACACGGAATACTGCGTAATATTTTCCGCCCTTTTTCTGTAGACTACCTCTCATATGTCATTCCTCCTTAACTTCGGTAGTCTGCTGACAATATTATTTTATCATCAACAGCCTACTTTATCAACATATTTTTTTAAAGTTGTACTCCTTTTAAATACTCAATCACTCGAATTTAGGAATTATATATTTCTTGCCCAGTCTACGATTGGGTATATCGTTGTTTTTTAATAATTTATACGCTGTATTCTTACCGATGTTAAGAATTTCGCACAAATCTTTAATATTTATCACATCTTTATATTCTTCCAACAAATATATCACATCCATTCTCGTTCACAAATTAAATATTTTAACCCTTTTCAGTGTACAATAAGTTTATACGTTCAAAAACATTAAAATATCTAAGCTACACGAACGGCAATTTGCAAAATTGCTCCATAGGATTTTCACCTTCCCGGCGCTGCCCGGACTGCCCCCCGATGCTTGCATACACGCCCTTAAAGCGCGGTCTACGGCTAGGCAGAAGTATCATTATACCAATATGACGTCTTGACCATTCAAACTTGCAATTTGATTTTTACTAGTGATATTTATCGCTCGACTACCTCTATGCAGTGTCTTGGCGTATCAAGTATAAGGCTCTTCCATATTGGAATGTATCCGTTTGCTCTTTATTATGCTACAGCGTTGTCTTCTGTGCTTTCTTTGTACATGAAAGGATTTTATTTATACGTAATAATATTTTTGTAAACTTTGTAATGATGCCACAAATGATTCTTCGCTCATCATTAGCAGATTTTTTATCAGAGGCATAAAGACACTCTTCCTCTTCATCTGTAAGATAGTTTTTATAGCTTCTGTATTCAGGCAATATATAAACCCCACCTTGATTACCTTGTTTCGTATAAACAGGAGCAATGCCACTGAGATAAACTATATCTCTGTCGATTGTATCTGTAGAAACATTAAATTCTGTCGCCAATTCGCATCGAGTTGATTGCTTTTTTCTGGACAAGGAATTCGAGTATTTTTGTTCTTCTTTCGCTCACACATAATTTATCCTCACGTTGCTCCCCTCCTTTCGGGAGCAGTATACCACTCAAACTCCGCAAATTTTTCCGAGTTTGAAAAAATAATTTTGAAAATTCCAAACTTTTTTCATTATCTTAGTCCTTTTCCTATTTTTTGAAAAAGACCTCATTGGCGGCGCTCTCATAAAACATTCAAATACTAAAAAACACGATTTTCCACAACCGTGTTAGATATGTTCGTGTATATACGCTTCGATTGTTCACGTTCGAGTTTTAAATCAGCTAAAATAAGCACATTGATTTTTTAATAAATCATTCCCCATATGTTTTGCAAACAATAAAACCCCTCCAAGAAACTAAGCTTGAGGAGTTTTTACAATCAAATAAGCCTCATCAAACCATCGTTTTTTTTGATGAAGCTTTATGCTGCTTCTGAATTATAACTTCGCTCTATCACGAAGCATTTAATCGTGTTAATTTCACAGAAAACATTGTAAACTATATGTGGAGGTGAATTTTCAGTGCTATGAAACACGATATTTTAGGCGAACAAATAAAAAACGCTAGACTACATAAGGGAATATCACAAGAACAGCTAGCAGAAATGTTAAACTGCAGTTCCCGCCATATTATGGCGATAGAAAATGAACAGAAAAACCTGGATATTGGTTACTTTATAATCTCATACGAACCTTGAACATTCCTGCTGATACTATTTTTTTTATCCTGAACGACACAGTATATCACCAAAAATAGATACTTCTATTGACGAACTGGTAAATATGCTGTATCTGTGTGATGAAAAGACTATAAATGCAATAACTGCCGCTGTTCACGAACTTATCAAAACCAAATGAAGAAGCGCACAGCATAGTGCGCTTTTCTTCTAAAGCACTCTAATCTTTTAAGTAACTTTACACAATCTTTTTGCTCCTTGTGCATACAAGAATGCACAGTCCTTATCCGCTAAATCTGCGTGCTTTGCAATGTACAAATTTATTATATCGGCTTTCTCTGCTGACAATTCTACTAACACTGATTGCATTTTATTTCCTAACTGCGTCAGCTCTATATTGAGCTTGCTATACTCCCTATTTTTCATTCGATAATGACTCAGTTTATGTTCTATAATTTCATCAATTACCAGCGAAATTAATTTCTGTTCGGTCATAATAAATATCTGCCTCCTACTATTTCACTATGATTATATAATTCCCCGAAAAATTTGTAAATAATTCTGGAAATAATGGTAGTATTCTACGGAAAAAGTGGTTATGTACATCTTCTATGTAAACACAAAACCGACACCATTAGCCTGATGTCGGTTTCATCTTTCAATTTTTTATCTGTTTACTGTTTTATAAACCATCTGACGTCATCTTTTGTTACTCTATAATTGCCGTTCTTGATTCTGCATCCCACGCAACTTCAAAGCCCATTTCTTCTGAGAGGAAGCGCAGCGGTACCATCGTTTTGCCATTTATAAGACGTGCAGGGACGTCCATAGTAGCAGGCGTGTTATTTACTTCTGCATTAGTATCATCTATCGCAAATGTAACTGCTGTGTTATCAAGTGTCGCGGTCGCGGTTTGTGTTTCTCCGTTCCATTCAACATCTGCGCCCATCTGCTCAAACAGGAAGCGCATTGGAACAAGTGTACTGCCGGATTCTATTACAGGCGGTGTTTCAAAACCAAGTATTTTGTCTTGGAATTGGACATATATATCACTTACATTTAATGCTTCATCTATTTGCTCAATAGGGCAAGAATAGTACTTTTTAGCTATTTGTTATATCAAATTCAAATCTATTATCTTTTAGTTCAAAAACATCGCTAAGCCAACAATTTTCTTCTGGGATAGATATGATAGTAAAATATACTCCATCCTTTGATACGGCTATTTTATCTGGACAATTTGTTCCATCATACACAAGATTGGCAAATAAATAATCATGAACCTGAATAATTTCACCAATATCTACACTCTCATAAATAATACCCTGCTTCGCAACCCCATTTTGAGATAATGCAATATCTCCCAATCCTTGCGTAAGATAACGATTATATTTATATTGCAATTTGCCATTTCTAATAAACAACTCATGTCCGTCGTTTATAATCGGTATACCACCACTCTCATTGTATACATGCCAATTTTCAAAATCCGTTGAATAATATGATTTTTCCTCTGACACAACATTCATATGAGTTTCAGGGATATATTCACCATATTGAGAATATGTATTTATATAATACACTCCATTTATATATGACATATCGCTGACATAATCTCCGGAATATGATTTTAAAACATTAAAATTCTTATCCAATAAAATAATATTATCATCTCTAGTCACATAATTAAGACCATGACGTATACAATTTTTTTCTCCTAACCATATATCCATCATTCGTTTCAATAACTTGTGAAGTGGGTCGATTACTTGAACTTACTAAACTGTCCAGAAATTCGTAATTACTATCGGTGACTGCATTCCTCCAGTTGACTTTATCTTTTGAATATGTGACTTCCCATGCCGATGCATTGTGTGCTTTTCCATCATAATATACTGAAAAATACCCTTGACCTGTGTATACAACTCTATCTTTAGGATTTATTATTTCATTTTCAAAATCAATCGCATATGTATCATTGCTGTGGATAATTCCAATCATCATCATAATTATGCAAATTATTAACAATATGCACGGGGTGTTTTTCTCCATCTTGTCCAACAATTTCTCCATAATCTTTCTCTCCTTCATAGATTTTAAAACAATTTCTCATACTACCGTCATTCGCTGTAAATAAACCTGTTTTCATCTTATATTCTATCTCTTGGTTGGGTTCTAATACAATATAATACATTACTTGCGCTCTTGTATGAGAACCTTTGGATAACATTACCGGTTTTTTATGCAAATTCTCTAAATACAAAAATTCACATGACTCACTATCTAATATAAACTCAATAGTTTTTGTAGATTCTGTTGAATTTTTAAGTTTGATGTTATATGTTTCTATAACTGAATAATTCGCTATTGGGAGTTTAAACTTTATTTCCTGACCAGTATCATAACGGTTTAATGCCGCCTCAGTAGCTATTAAACGGTTGGGAACATCGCCTACTATGCTACTATCAGCACTATAATTTCTATCATGAAATTCATCGAAATACCAAACATTATCGTCTGTATCATAGTCATATCTATCTTTTTTTACTATTATCTACATATCTAAACTTTAGCAATTCTGTTTCCGTTGCAATGTCTCTAACCCTATACTTATACAGATTACCATTACCGTCTTCAACACCTGAAATGTTTATGTCTGATGTTGCATCCTGTTGTGGATTAACATTGGACTCCCAGAATACACTTTTATATCCGAGAGGATTATTAAGATTAAATGTTCTTACCGGAATATACTTTTCATCTCCCTTTATTTCATATGAAAAAATCCGATATGACTTCGTTAGGAGTGTTGGAAATTCCTTTAAATGCACCTTCTCCAATATATGGTGCATTATTTTCACCTATACTCATAATATTTTCTCTGTTGTTATATGCCATTTGGTTAAGAACAACTTCGCCCTCCAAAAACTTCGAATTCAAATATTATATAAAAACGGCATTTGGTCATCATTATATTTCGGTAATCGAGGATATTCTAATATATTTTTATTATATCCATTATTATATATTTTTTTATTATAGATATCTTGAAGCCACACTGAATTACCTTCTGCCGAATTCAAAGTGTAGTAGCCTTCATCTATTCTACCATACAATCTATTATCATACTCATTGGTTTTCACCTTAAAAATTTTTTTCACACTTAAAATATTCCATATTCAAAATGGCTTGCGGTGATGTCCAATCCGAGTCCCATCTATCTATTTGAGGTGCATTTATACCAATAGCATTGACCTTAATTTTAGCATTTTCCGAATAAAGTTGCACATCCATGATGGCAGACTCACTGGAGTAATTAAGATGCCAAGACATAAAGGTATATTTCCCTTTACCTAAATGTTCCTCTCTTATAAAAGCATAAGGAGCATAATCTGCCAAAGTATTATCTGTTATTGCTTCAGGCGCATCTGAATAAATAAAATATTCACCTTCATTTTCATGTTGCTGGAATACAATATCCCCATCCTGCGGTTCATCTACTTGCAATTTATATTCATTATTACTAATATTATCTATCGTAATTGTTGTGCCTTTTTTCAAGGTAATATTTATAGCAAGCACACTCCTCTGTTAGAGATGTTTTTGTTTCCATTGCTGTCTATATAGTTAAGCTCTCTATTGACTCCTCTCATTTTCTGGGTTATAAATTGAGGTACGTTGCTGTTAAATCCCCTATACAATTCAGTATAGTATTCTTCCACTTTTCTTCCTGCTTGGTCGGTTAAATTAAAGGTTGTACCAGGCGTAACATTGATAATATAACATCCATTTTTCTCAGCAGTAAATGACAGTTTATTTCTATTTATCATATCTTGCGTGATAACTTGATTTAATGGTATAACTTGACTTTGAGTAGATATGTTAGTTATTTTTAAATTAATAATGTCTATTCCCGTTCTTACTAAATTTAGTTGAAATACACCTGGTCCGCGAATTGTATAAACAAAATTTCCTTTTGCGTTGTTTCAGGGGTAAATGTGCCTGTACCTTCTATACAATCCATTTCACCCTGAATTGTTGCTTCTGTACCACCATCAATTGCCACTTCGTATTCTTCATCATCTTCAATATGTATATTAAAGGCAGCCTTATTGTTATTATTAAAGGAAATGTTCTTAATGATTCTCTCATCAGTAGTCATATAAACATCAACAGGAACTGCTTCTGTATTTTCTTCAATGTTTGCTATAATAACAGGAATGTTTTCATCCATGTCAAACAAACATTTGATAAGTATTGTGCATATCTCTGAACGCCTTATATCCGCATCCGGCGCCATTGTGTTTTTATCCTGACCGTTCAAAATATTATTCATATACAACTTATATATGTAGTTTTCATTCTTATTGCCCGATACATCAATAAAATTTTTATATGCATTTTTTCTTTCATTCTCTATGTTTTCAACTTTATCGTATAATAAGGTGGGTACATTGACTTCTTTTCTTTGATCGAAAAACAACTGACAAATATATTTAGCCGCCTCTCCCCCTGCTAACTTTAGTCTCTCCTATGGTTATCAACTTATCAAGTTTATTGATACTAACATCTATATCTTGATCATCTATTGTCTTAAAGCCCAATTCGCTTGCCTTTTTCATATAAGGATATGCCCAATATGTTGTTGGGTTATCATCCGCAGTCAATATTCCGTCAACTTTTGCACTTTCAAACATCATTCTGAATAACTGTGCTAGTGTTATTGTATTATTGGGTTCAAACTTATTTTCATCTGTACCCGAAACAATGCCTAAATTTGTTGCTTTAAAGATGTAATCATGAAACCAGTCATTGATAGTAATATCTCTATAATACCTTGTATAATATACTTTATTGGCGCCGTATATATCAGCCAGACCATTTGTAAATGTAACAAGAGAACCCACCACAAAATTACGTTCTGTATTTTCTCCCGTACACTGCGCGGTTACATAAAGCGTTTTATCTACCGAATTGAAATCTATGTACCCCGATTTACCGTCCAAAGCTTCACGTCTTATTGTATTTAAGTCATTTTGTTCATTGTCTATCGTAAAATCGTAATTTGATGGGTATTGTATTTCAACAGTAATTTCTGAATTTGTTCTTGTTACTTTTTCATACAAATTTGTAGCTTTGCCAACAGTTGACATCAAATATTCATATGTATCAAACACAGCCTGAATTTTATTAAACTCAATCTCTTTATTCTCATTATACCTTACTAGTGAACCACCAATCGGGTTTCTGTATTCATATACAATTTCCCACTCATCATCATGTTTCATCATCATAGGGAATCTACGTTTCATATTTTTTTCTTAAAACAGTTGCTGCTTGAGTTATATCTGGATTTGAAATAATAATTTTCCTATTATTAGATATTTGTCCAAATATACTATTCCATACATATTGAAAATCATATGGAACTTCCCCAAATTTTGCATTTTCTCCAGAAACAAAACTCTGTAATTTGTCCTCTAAATCAATGTTATTCCCCGAATAACTGCTTGCATTAAACAAATCATATTCACTTTTATTCTTAATTCCTATACTTGCTTTTAATGGTACACATTTATACATATTCAACATTGATGCCATTTGTAAACCTGCATTGTTATCTGCTCCGACAAACATATGTCTATCAGTTCGAAAATCACTTAATACTCTATACACATTATAATCTATGGTATTAGCATAAGTCTGCGCTGCTTCTGTCATATTAAATTCACAAAATGCTAAATATAAATCAGATATAGATAATCTTAAATCCAAATCCGTAGGACATTGATATATCCCATCCATATTTAATGCGTTATTCGTATCTGCATTCAATACAAATACAAATGGTATTATTCCGTAGTCGCTCAGCTCGTCCATCTTATCTTTAAGAGCCGAAATATCATCTACTTTATGTGTTGTTACTAAGACAACTTTATTCCTGTTGCTTGATTCTTCATCAAACACACTAATTGTCCTGTCCAAAATAGATATAATATCGTTTGTCCCTGTATATTCCTTTTCCTGTACATCTGATATTGCCTTATCCAAATCGTCGGTAAAACCCTCAGAATTTGATGATAGTACCGCATATCTTGTATCTTCCGGCACTTGCTCTGAAATAGATTTAAAGCTATCTATCCATCGCTTATCACCGTTTATGTCATATTCATACATAGAATATGACATATCAAATCCCATTACAACATCAAAATCTGTTGTAATCCCTTCATCATTACTATCGTCCAGCCCGAACAGGGAAAAACCATTCTTCTCCTGTATTGCCTTATACAACACATTTTCATCTGTCAACGAGCTTGTATCAATAATGTTCTCCTTTGTGAAATCTTTGTTGTTTTTGTAAAATCCATTTTTCTTCTATTGGCTGTTTATCACAACTATTTTCGATTTTTATAATCACAAAATTATTATTCATCTTGTATATATGTTTACATATATAGCTTTTTTTCTGAAGTTTCACTTCCCTCTATAGCATTATTAAGCAAATTGGAAAATATAGAAATAATGTCAATATCTTTCATAAAATCAAAATTCACATCTGTCGTATGTATTTTAACGTAATTTCTTTTTTCTGTACATATCTTTTTTGTTTTTCAGACAGCAATATATTTAAAACTTTATTTGTAGTATAATTTATAACTCCAATTTCCTCATTTCTTATCTTGATAGATTTTAAATAGTCTATTGCACTACGAATATCTGTCTGTATATATGTTTCTAAGACTTTAAGATGTTCACGGAAATCATGCCGCATTATTCTCGTCTGAGATAACTTTTCTTCTAACATATGACAATATGCCAATTCTAAAAGTATTTTTATACTGTTGTTCTTGGAAATCCTGTATTTCTTTCTGATATTGCAAAGTCCTTTCATGCACCCAATAAACAATTATATTGGCTATTATTCCGAATACTATTATCAGTGCAAAATATAACTCTTATTCTTTTCATTTATCTGCGGAAATACTGACATAATAGATACTATCACCATAATTGTAAAGAAAGGTATTGCTAGCAAGCTCAAAAAACCATCTATTTCTTCATATTTTGACTTTCCTTTTGCAACATGTTTTGCAATAATTATACCTAAAAATATATGAGTTTTGATAACACCGCATGGATTATTCGCGCACTTAAAGATACATCCAACAAACCCTTAGGATAGATACCTATACCTGTAAACATAAACAAAACCCCTTCTGCAAGCATCATAATTGCAGTTAGCATAAAAAGCTTGAATAATAGCATTTTTTCAATGTCACTTTAAAACACAAATACATAAGCACAAATGTTGCAATAGAAAATGCTATTACATTTAAAGTAGGCTGATAGAATGAAGAAATAGCATACAACATCATATATCCTACTATTATACTAATATTCGCATATAAATATTTGGTTCTTGGTTTAAATAATGCATTTGTATAATATATAAAACACAATGCATCCAATAAAAATAGATATTAATAAATTAATTCCTTCTATCATATTTGCTCTCCTCCTATAATAAACATTTGTTCTTTAAAAAGGATACTGACGTCTTGACATATGAACGCTATATTTTTTTGTTTTATATGCCAAAATATACTGTTGTTTTTATGTATTTCTCTACATAATTCAAATTTACACAATAGCTACCATGACATTCACAAAAATTTCTCGTAGGAAATTTTTCCTTTATTTCTTTGTAAGAGTCAGAAA